>R21__coassemble_240_pt1 | contig 46873 bp, 33 predicted proteins | sample R21__metabat2_high_PE_066 | metagenome-assembled genome bin R21
ATATAGACTGCTCTGAAATCGCAGTCACGTTTAGTTCCGAAAGTATAGACACATGGTTCAAGTCTGCCCTCAGCATGCTCGGTTTTGAGCGAACTTAAAAGGTCATCGTCACCATTCACAAACAGAGCTCCTGAATTCGGTATATAATCGGATATATGAAGCTTTTCCTTAAGTATATTCTCTCTTGAACCGTGATACTCGATATGGGAAACCCCTATATTTGTCATGACGGCTATATCAGGTCTTGCAATGTCAACTATCCTCGGCATCTCGCCCGGCATTGACATTCCCATCTCAAATACACATATCTCATGCTCAGGCTCAACTTTCATGACCATCTGAGGCACACCAATCTGTCCGTTGGCGTTTCCTTCGGTTTTCAGGACATTCATGCTGCTTTCAAGTGCAAGAGATATTATCTCTTTTGTGGTTGTCTTACCTACGCTTCCGGTTATGCCAATGACAGGAATCTTAACAAGCTCCCTGCATTTTTTTCCACACATCTGGAGCGCTCTGACCGAATTTTCGACCAGAATGTAATTTATATCATCCTGCAGCTCTTCCTGTGAAAAGCAGGCATTGCAGCCATTGATGATTACCTGCGGGATAAATTTATGTCCATCGGTTTTCTCACCCTTAATGGCGACAAACATCTTACCCGGCTGGGCCTGTCTTGAATCGGTAAAAAATCCGTCAACAACGACATCTCCGTCACCGCAGAGCTTTCCTCCGGTATATTCTGCTATCTGTGAAAGTTTAAGTTTCATAAAGAAAATCCTCTCAATTACAAGCGAATCACATTAAATCAAAATCTTTCAGTATGAGTTCTTCGAGATTATCCGACTTTTCGGCTATTATTCTCTTGGACTGATTAAGGATGGCGGCTTCTACAAGATTTCTCGCCATTCGGCCGTTGCCGTTTTCGGATGCATTCTCTCGCTGCTTTCTTTCGTAATACTCGAGCAGCGGGCTGTCGCACTCTTCTGCAAGAGTATAACCCTTACTGCTTACCGTAAGCTTCGTTATGCTGAGGAGCTCATCTGCGGTATAATCAGGGAATTCTATTATATTTGGGAATCTTGAACGGAGTCCGGAATTAGCTGTGAGAAACTCCTCCATCTCGTTGGAATATCCCGCAAGTATAACGAGAAGGTTTTCTCTGTTATCCTCCATACCCTTGACAAGGGTATCTATCGCTTCAAGTCCGAATGAATCATCAGTTCCCCTGTAGAGAGAATATGCCTCATCGATGAAAAGCACTCCTCCGAGAGCTGACTCTATCACCTGCTTTGTCAAAGGGGCTGTGTGACCGACATACCTTCCTACAAGGTCTGCTCTTGTGACCTCTATGAGCTGGCCGCCTGAGAGCACACCGATTGCTTTAAGATACTTGGACACGATTCTCGCTATGGTTGTCTTTCCTGTGCCGGGATTCCCCGTGAATATCATATGCATTGATGGAGAGGCAGACTTAAGTCCTCTCTCCTTACGAAGCAGGGATACCTTGAAGTTTTCTTCCAGCGACAGTATGTAATCCTTGACCTCTCTGAGGCCTACAATGGAATCCATTTCTGACTTTACTTCATCAATGAGCTCATCGGAAGAAACAATCTTATCTGCCGAAAGAGTAATGTCACCGGAAGTAAACACAAGGACATTATCTTTCACTATTGCCTGAAATTCAAGGGAATCCACTCCCTCTTCAAGCTTATAGTCACTGAGCACCGAATAGCACTTCTCAGCATAATCTGATATGCCGCAGACACCTGTTTCGCGGCTTAACTTTCCGGCGAAATGTGCAGGAACTTCAGGGGAATCATTCAGTTTGAAATCAAGCTTCTTTGAGCACCTTTCTGCAAGCTTTGAAAATATTGATGCCCCTATGGCAGTGAGGGCTTCGGATGTAAACTCATCAGTTGTGCAAATATCGGATACATCCTCCATAAATCCTGCGCCGAAGGCATCCTGAAGCTTCGATGCTTTATTTTCGGTAAGAAATATGAGGTACTGGCCGTTTGCATTTATACTGGAAACAGCATCAGGAACAAGGGCCGTTCCCACATCAACAAGCATGCCCTTCTGCTTTGCATATCTTGATGATAGCGGGATACTGCCCGTACGGGCAAAGTTTGCAAGCATTGAAATTGCAGATTTTGAGCACTGCTCATAGTTTTCGAAAACTATGACAGCTGCGTTATTTTCAATCACAGAAAATATATCCTGTATCAGAAGCTTTGAAGAATTATTCTCGCTGTAGGCTGAGAGATCTATATATGCTATATAGTCGGATGCAAGGACTTTCTCCCTTTTCATGGCGGTAACTACGTACTTTATCGCAGAATGTCTTCCTGTTCCCTTTTTGCCGTTCACTATCATCACAGATGCCGGTTTTCCGCTCTCGGTACCAGTAACAAACGGGCGCTTAAACGAGAGAGTCAGCTTTTTGAGAAACTTCTCCTGTCCGATTATCTCACTGCCTGCGGTATCAAGTATGCCTGCAAAGGCTTTATTGATGTCGGGGGCACTCATCTCTGAACCGGTTGTTTTCTCCTTTGGACAAGCTGACTCCATATCGGTGGAAGTGCTCACGAATTCATGATCCTTGAGACCGTCTTCCTCAAGGTTTTTATTGAGCTCATCAAGCTCTTTCTCTATGGAATAATCGGCCTGAAACTCTTCAGCAGCCTGACTTATCCTGTTCAGGTCCTCTATCTGTTTCTGGAGTGTCCGGTTCATCTTTTCATTCACCGAACCAAGGTTATTGAGGTATTCCTCGGCTTCCCTCGCTGCTCTGCTCTTTGAGGATGATGTTACCTGTGCCTTTTTAGTGTTTGCCAATGGCTTCTGACTTTTTGCAGTGGTGGAATTCACCGCTTTTGTCTTCATGGTACCGCCTGAAAAAATCTGGTTGAGCAGACTGTCTATATCATTTTTATCCGGCATGACATTAACTCCTGATGTTATCTATTATTTTTTTCATTTCACGAACAAGTGACACATCGGTCACTTTATACTCGTTCTCGGGGAGAAAAGCTCCACCAAGTGAACCTCCGAAATATATTTCTTTATTAAAATTCACGCTTGTATCGTATCTTAAGCTTCTTGCTGATGCATGCACCTGATTTACACCGGTAAATTCCACAAAATCCGAAACATTTCCTGCTCTTAAGCCTCCGCCCGGCAGAATCTCGATACTGTGTGAACAAAGCTTAAGCTCCTTTATCACATCTTTTCCTTCAATTGCAGAGGGTTTCGCACCACTTGTCAGAACACGGTTTACACCGATGCTCTCAAGGATTGAGACCGCCTCAAAAATATCGGGAGTGACATCGGCGGCACGGCTGAACACGGCTTCTTTATCATTTTTCAGGCAAAGTTCGGTGAGCTTTTCTGTCCTTTTGACATCCACTGTTCCATTTGGATTTAAAAACCCGAAAACGAGTCCGTCGGCGCCCTCGCTCAGTAGAATTTCGGCATCTCTGAGAATTGTGTTAAAATCAAAATCAGAATAGCAGAATCCGCCTTCTCTCGGTCTCACCATGGCCATGATCGGAATCGATACAGCTTTCTTTACTTCAATGAGTGAGCCAAGGCTCGGTGTGAGTCCTCCAAGGAAGAGGGCTGAATTAAGCTCTATCCTGTCCGCCCCGCCCGCAGCGGCATTTACTGCGTCTTCCGTGCATCCGCAGCAGACTTCAAAAATCATCCGATACACCCCTCTGTCAGATATGCAGAAAAAGCCCTTGAAAAAGGGCTGTACTGCGCTTCATTATTTTTTACTTTTGGAATTGCCGAGAACCTCAAGTATTATCTGAAGTATCTTGAGATAGATATATATGATTGTATATGCAAGTCCCCAGGCAGCCATCCACTCAAGCTTTTTCGACATTCTGCCCTCAACACAGTTTGTTATGACATCAAAGTCTATAAAAAGCATAAGGCAGGCAACCACGAGATAGATGACACCAAGCAGGATGCTTACAACAGGTGTATCCATAAATGTCAGCAGTGACATGACCATGGGTCTTGTGAGAGGAATCAGTGTGAGAAGGAACATAGCTATCGAACCGATTATTGAAGCTGCGAAGACAGCTATTATCACAGTTCTCATCTTCCCCGTGACCTTCACTATACCGCGTGCATAAAGGAAGAGCATTATGGCTACCAGGGCCACTGTTAGGACAAAAGCAAGGAGTGATGCCCACTCATACTCCGGAGCAAGCATAACTGTAATTACACCTATGAAATATCCTTCGCAGACTGCATAGAGAGTGCCTATCACAGGAATGGCAGGTCTTATGAGCCAGGCTGCAAGCGGAGCAAGAAGCGAGACAAGTGCAGCAAACAGCATGATAACTGCTTCTACAGGTACCAGTTCTGCGTTAAAAATACCGTTGTCATCGACTACAGCGATAATATCGGATGGGTTAGCCGTGCTTATGAAATAATCATGGAGAACACTGCAGAGGAATGCGCCCAGAACGGCTATCACAAGAAAATAAAGAGTCTTAACAGCTATTCCGTCATATGTTGCAATCCTGTTTTCTACAGGAAAATCCGCCGCTCTTGAACTCATTTTTCGGATGACAGGGTTTGTGCCGAAAAGAGCCCTGCCTCTGTTATTATTGCCGCCCTCTGTCAGAGGACTTTTTAAAGTAGTAGGAGAAGCCATAAATACCTCCTTGAAGAATTTAAAAAGTTAAATATTCACCACAGTAGTATATAAATTTACCGCTTGAATATTACCAAAAAAAGGCTGATATGTCAATATTCATGGACCGCCTGTACTGTTTTTACTGACACACGAAATTGCTTGCAGCATAATCCCGGTACTCTTACACCGATAGAAAAGCGTAGGCAATTTCATTTGCATACATAATAAAGCCCCCGGATTATGAGAGCAGCATAGCAGTCGTACAAAATCCGAGGGCAACACGGCGCCGTCACGCTGTGTAATCTCTTTTTATTATTTCAATGGCCTTTTGGAAGAAAGCGGTTCAAATTGCTCTTCGCCTGTTCCGGTTTGTATTAGTTTTTCTCAGAGAATGCAAACTCCTTATTCTGAGCATCATAATCACAGACATAACTGTGACCGGACTTTATGGAACCGTCAAGGATCTTTTCACTGATGGCATCCTCAAGCTTTGACTGAATGGCTCTCCTTAAAGGTCTTGCGCCATAAACCTCATCGAAGCCCGCGTCTGCTATGGCAGAGACAGCTGAGTCGGTAAACTCTACAGGGCACTCCATCTCCTCAAGCTTTGACTGAAGGCTCTTAAGCATTCCTGCAGCTATGGACTTAATCTCGTCTTTTGTCAGCTTGTGGAACACGATTGTGTCATCGACACGGTTGAGGAACTCAGGTCTGAAAAGCTTCTTCAGCTCACTCATCACAAGCTCCTTCTGCTTCTCGAAGTCTTTGTCAGCAGAATCAGAAACATTATCGGTAAATCCGAGAGACGGCTTCGCCTTTTCGGTTATAAGCCTTGCTCCGACATTTGAAGTCATTATGATAACTGTGTTCTTGAAATCGACTGTCTTTCCCTGGGAATCGGTCAGACGGCCATCGTCGAGTATCTGAAGCAGAATGTTGAAAACATCGGGGTGGGCCTTCTCTATCTCGTCAAAAAGAATTACCGAATAGGGTCTCTTTCTCACTGCTTCCGTGAGCTGACCACCCTCGTCATAACCAACATATCCGGGAGGCGAACCGACAAGACGGGACACCGTGTGTTTCTCCATATACTCCGACATATCGAACCTTATCATTGCCTTTTCATCGCCGAACATCGCCTCAGCAAGTGTTTTGCAGAGCTCGGTCTTTCCGACACCGGTAGGTCCGAGGAAGATGAACGAGCCTATCGGGCGATTCTTGTCTTTGAGGCCTACACGGCCGCGCCTGACTGCTTTTGCGACAGCCGTGACCGCTTCATCCTGGCCGATGACTCTTGCATGAAGCGTGGATTCAAGCTTTAAGAGGCGCTGACTCTCCTCCTCACCAAGCTGTACAACAGGGACTCCTGTCCACATGGATACTATCTGAGCAATGTCCTCTCCGTTTACTGTGCTGTTCTTCCTCTCATTTTCGGCCTGCCAGGAGTCCTTTTTGCTGTCAAGCTCAGCCTGAAGCTCTTTCTGCTTATCTCTGTAGGCAGCAGCTGACTCGTAGTCCTGGGAATCTATGGCGGCCTGCTTCTCGGCTTCGATGTTCCTTATCTCAGCCTCAAGATTTTTGAGGTCGTCAGGAGCCGTGAAGGTTCTCAGCTTTACTCTTGAGCATGCCTCATCTATCAGGTCAATTGCCTTGTCAGGAAGGTATCTGTCATTTATATATCTTGCGGAGAGCTTCACCGCACTCTCTATTGCTTCATCGGTTATCTGAACCTTGTGGTGAGCCTCGTATCTGTCTCTGAGTCCATGGAGAATTTCTACTGTCTCCTCCTCACTTGGTTCCCCGACTGTGACCGGCTGGAACCTTCTCTCAAGGGCAGCATCCTTCTCAATGTATTTCCTGTATTCGTTAATTGTGGTTGCGCCGATAATCTGGAACTCGCCCTTTGCAAGAGATGGCTTGAGGATGTTTGCTGCATCTGCGCTTCCCTCGGCGGCTCCTGCGCCAACTATGGTATGAAGCTCGTCGATGAAGAGGATGATGTTGCCGTCCTTCTTGACCTCATCGATGACGGACTTGATTCTCTCCTCGAAGTCTCCTCTGTACTTTGCGCCGGCTATCATTCCAGTGAGATCGAGTGACACAAGCTTCTTGCCTTTGAGAAGTTCAGGCACATTGCCCTCGTTAATCTTGAGCGCAAGTCCCTCTGCAACCGCCGTTTTGCCCACGCCGGGTTCACCGATGAGTACAGGGTTGTTCTTGGTTCTGCGGGAAAGTATCTGAATGACTCTCTCAATCTCACTCTTTCTGCCGATGACCGGGTCAATCTTACCTTCAGCCGCAGCCTTTGTCAGGTCACGTCCGTACTGTGATACAGCTGTGCCGCTTCCGCCGTTCTCTGCGTACCCGCTTTCACCGCCCTGAGGATTTGAGAAGTCTCCGTTATAAGCTCCGCTGCCTGCTCCGCCTTTAAGCTCTTTTCCAAGCTCTTCACTTATCTGCTGGGGATTCACCCCGAGATTTGCGAGAAATCTAACAGCATAGCTGCCTTCATCCTCAAGAAGTGCAAGGAGGATATGCTCGGTGCCGATGTAGCTGTTCTTAAGCTTTGAAGCTATCATCTTTGACATCTGAAGAACTCTCTTGGTTCTCGGTGTAAATGAATCCACCCCAAGACGGGACTTAAGACCCGTGCCTATCTTCTCACTTATGAGGCCTTTTAACTTCTCCGAAGTCACTCCAAGTCCGTTAAGAACCTTTGCCGCCGTTCCCGACTCCTCAAGGGTAAGGCCGAGAAGAATGTGCTCGCTTCCGATGTAGTTGTGCCCCATATCCTCAGCGGCGCTTATTGCTTTATTCATTGCTGAATTTGCCAGCTTTGTAAATCCGTTGAATACATACATAGTCTTTTTCACTCCTTTTATCTTATGCAATAACGCATATTTACGTAATTTATCTCGCCGAAGAAAGTACCATTCTTACTTTTTCCGCACGCTTATAATCTCTCTGCTCTGCCGACAGACCTGCTCCCATGGTTCCCGGCTGGATCTCATTCACAAGCCTGTTTATATCTGCGAAGCTCACTCCGCTGATAAGCTTCTCGGAAATTCCCAGTCTTATGAGCGATACAAGTTTCATAAACTCGGAAGAGCTTAAGAGTCTCGCGTGCTTGAGGAGACCGAGTGAACGGCATATTTTGTCCTGGATTTTAACATCCTGTACAAGTCTGCTCCTCTCAGCCCTCTCTTTCTCCATAAGCTGCCTTTCAAGCACTATGAGATTGCTCAGCGCCTCCGATTCGGTAAGTCCAAGGGTAATCTGATTAGAAAGCTGATAAACTGCGCCCTCTACCTCACTTCCCTCGCCGTATGAGCCTCTTATTGTAATGCCAAGCTTTGAGAGATTGCTTGCTATTTTGGACATCGCTCCGCTCTCTTTCAATGCAGGCAGGTGCATCATGAGAGATGCTCTCATGCCGGTTCCGAGGTTTGTAGGGCACTGTGTGAGGAAGCCGAGCCTTGAATCGAATGCTATATCGAGCTTTTCTGAGATGAGAGAATCTATCTTATCGGCGAGACCATATGTTTCTTCAAGAGCCGAACCCTCCTTCATCACCTGAATTCTGATGTGATCCTCCTCGTTTATCATTATCGAAATGCTCTCATCGGAATTTATTATGACAGCCTTGCCCTCGGGATCTCTGATAAACTCAGGACTTACGAGGTGTTTCTCAACCAGAGAAGCCGCCGATGCATTACTGATATCCTCCATTCGGATACATCTGAAATCGGATGATATATAGCTGTTGCTGTTAAGCACAGCATCCTCCACCTCTGAAATGACGGTTTCTTTCTGCGCCGATGTCATTCTGATAGGAAAAGGATAATTTTTTAGATTCCTTGCAAGACGTATCCTTGTGCTGAGAACCACATCACCGTCTTTGCCGGAAAGTGCATACCATGACTCACTCATCTTTTTCAAGCTCCTTTATCTCATCTCTAAGTTTTGCCGCGTCCTCAAATCTCTGCTCTTCTATGGCATTTTTGAGCAGGAGCTTCTTCTGCTCAACAGCTGAAAGCTCAGGCTGAGTTAACTTTGTTTCGCTCTGCGGTACTACTGCCAGAGTCTTTTTACCAGGTATCTTTCCCTTATGGATACTGGTACCGTGGATTCTCTGAATCATAGGCAGAAGTCTGTCAAAGAAAACTTCATAGCAGTTCATACAGCCAACCTGACCATGCTTGCTGATATCGTCAAAGGTTGAACCGCATACCGGACATTTCTTCTCGTAGGATGGGTTGTTCTCTGAGCCTATAAACCCTCCGAGGATATCATTAAAACTAAAATTCGGAAGCAGACTGCCGTAGCCAAGCTCGGCAGCGCAGGAGCTGCACAGATTATATTCACTGAGCTTTCCATTCACTATGGATTTTAAATGTGTGTTTGCTGTATTCTTTTTGCATCTTTCACAAAGCATCTTTTTCTCTCCTCTCTGTAGGTATCTGCTGCAGCAGTGCCGCTGCTCTGTTTATTCCCGAGGCGCTGCAGCAAGAATCTCATAATTGTTCCCTAAAGCCGGAACAGCAGCTGATTTCTTTCATCTTGTCACAAGAAGCATATTCTTGAATATTGCCGAGCGCACTGAATTTCGTATCTCTCGCGGAACCTTCTGCAGCGACTTGTCAGATATTGCTGCGCTGATGAGACTTCCTTCAGTATCATCTATCACACCGTTCTGGACTATGTTCACAAGTATCGCTCTTGCTGTTCCGGCATCGAGATCATCGCCTATTGAATTTACTATATGCATTACCATGTCTGACTTGGAAAGCTGTCGCCTGGTGATTCGTATGTAACCGCCGCCTCCGCGCCTGCTCTCCACGATGTAACCCTGTTCAGGAGTAAATCTTGAGGTAATAACATAATTTATCTGACTCGGTACACAGCCTAAGGAATTCGCCAGCTCATTTCGCTGAATCTCAGCTATTCCGTCAGCTTCTTCAAGCATATTCATGATATATGCCGCAACTTCATCACTTATACGCATCTTCAAACCTCCTTTAGTCTTTGACTTTCTTTGCCTTTTATTATAACCGCACTTTTCAATTTGTCAAGGTTAGTTAAAGTCAAATTTTACTTTTAACAATTTGTTAATAATTGGCACAATTATCAATAGATATCTTTTGGAAAATTGCTGTCGTTATATACAGGAAGCAGCTGTATAATCCCGCCGCAAGCGAGAGAACCTCTTTTGTGAAAACATGGAGTTTCATGGTTTCCAATGCAGCTGATTGAATAGTTACCGGAAGAGATAAGCTATATTAACATCCGAAGACTTGAGGGCAGTTTTGATATTTGTGTATGATTTCAAGAAGGAATAAACATCCTGCTTGTGCCACCTGAGGATTGTTTTGTCTCCAGCTCAACTGTCCGGAAATTGGCAGGCGAGAAAGATTATCAATTGAGACTGTGCACAACAATTTGCATTTATTTTGTACCGGAATAATATTATTTATGATATAGTTAGTATCGAAAAATTATGTATCTGCAGAGGTATGCAGGTATTAATATACAGCTACCCGAAAGGACAGACAAATATATGAACAGCAATGGATATTCACGTGGACTCGTGGATGCTGCCGCAAAAGGAAACTTAAGCGCGGTAACAGCTCTGTATAATCTTTCATATGAATATGTTTACAGAAGTCTCAAGGTTATGATAGCCGATGAGAGCATAATTATGGATGTTGCTCAGGATGCCTATATCAGGGCATTCACAAACCTTATAAATCTTGCTGACCCGGTCAAGTTCCCTGAGCTTGTGAGGAGCCTTGCAGTGCCGGACGCTAAGATAATGCTTCTGCGCAAATTCCCTGAAATTCTTGGTGACAAGGAGATTGAAAGCGTAGATTTCCAGGATGACAGAGGTTCGGCGATACCCGACTCAGTGATTGACTCATCGGAGACAAAGGAACTGATGGAAGGAATACTCTCAGGTCTTAATCCCGAACAGCGTCTGATTACTGCTCTTTTCTATTACGAAAAGCTGAGCATCAGTGATATTTCGGCAAAGATCGGCATTTCAGAAAATTACGTCAAGGAGCTTATCAATTCATCGAGAGAAATCATCAAGAAAGAAGTTGATGAGCTTGTGAGCAAGGGCGCCAATCTTTACGGAATGAGCGCTACACAGCTTTTAAGGATCATCTTCAAGAGCTTCGAGATTCAGCCTGTGAAGCCGCCTTTCAAGGCAGCTACCTTTGAGACGATAAGGTTCGGACTTGGCACTCAGTTCTTCAGCCAGAAGCCTGCAGCGGTGAAGCAGGAACCGGTTAAGGAAGAGCCTGAGAAAAACGATACTGCTAAAAAGGACAGCTCAACTGTCACCCCTCTTCTTGAGGAAAAGAAGGAAAAGCAGAATAACCTGCAGGATGTTTACAGCTCTACCGAAGCTCAGCCGCAGGAAACCAATCCTGTTTACCCTGTCGACTTCGAGGATCCTGACGATTATGCCATCAGAAAGAACAAGCACAGACTTCGCATGATAGTGGTCATATTTATCCTTCTTCTCTCACTTGCAGCAGGAGCTGCGGGTGCACTGATGCTTTATCAGTACAAGAGCGAGGATGAGCCCGTAGGCGTTAAGGATGATGTAAATCTTGTTTCGTCCCAGGATGAGAGCTCTGCTGAAAGCAGTGAAGCCGGTGGAGATATTGAAATAACGATCCCGGCAGACACCACATCCTCCGATACAGCCGAGGAGAGCAGCAAAGCTGAAGATGAGAAGGCAGAGGAAAGTTCTGAAGTATCTGCAGCTGAGTCCTCTGCTGAGAGCGAGGAATCATCTCAGGAAGAGTCTGAAGTGAGTGAAGAGCCTGAATCTTCTGCTGAAGAAGGTGAAGATGAAGCTACCACTGAGGAGACCTCCGCTGTATCAAGCGACCTTAGCCTTATCAAAAACTCAGTCAGTGATTATCACAGAAACGATGAAGAATGGGTTTGCTTTGACTTCAACGATGTAAGCGGTCCTTTCACAGTTTCATGGTTCATGAACGGTTTCTACAGCAAGGCTGTGAGGGGCGTAGTTCAGGACGGAGCTATTTACTGTGACTTCTCAGATTATGCTGAAGGCGCCGGCCTTACAATCTATGTTCAGGAAAACACTGTAGTGGTTGTATGCAACGATAAATTCGGCGATGCAGGAATAGGTGACTTTAACGGCACATATACAATCTCATAAAAATTACGGAAGAGGATCCATCAAGCTGGGTCCTCTTTTTTCTAAGTTGACCTTAATGGAAAAATAAAGTATAATAGGCTTCGTTTACTAATTAAGAAAGGTTGTGAGTAGTTTGTTTAAACGCTCAAGCGGAGTTCTTCTGCATATCTCAAGTCTTCCGGGCGAATTTGGTATAGGTTCATTCGGCAGAGAGGCAAAAAACTTCGTAGATTCCCTGAACCGCGCCGGATGCACATGGTGGCAGGTTCTTCCTTTCGGCCCAACAGATATGTATAATTCTCCTTATGCGAGCATATCTGCATTTGCCGGAAACCCATACTTCATTGATCTTGAAACACTTAAGGATGAAGGTCTTCTTACCGAAGATGAGCTTATTCAGCAGAAATATGCTAACCCCTATACAGCTGCATTTGAATTTCTTGCCATCAAAAGGATGCCTGTTCTCTACAAAGCCTTCACAAGAGCAGATCAAAAGCTGCTTGATGAGGTCAGAAAGTTCGCCCTCGACAATGAATTCTGGCTCCCTGACTATGCGCTTTATATGATACTCAAGGAGGCTTACCTTGGAAAAGAGTGGTTTGACTGGCCGGATGAGGATCTCAAGCTCCACAAAGCTGAAGCTGTTGAGGCCGCAAAGAGAAATTATGCTGACACCATCCTTTTCCTTGAATTCATACAGTATGAATTCTACAAGCAGTGGGGCGAGATAAAAGCATACGCCAACAAAAAGAATGTTAAGATAATGGGTGATCTGCCTATGTATGTTGCAAGGCAGTCATCAGATGTCTGGAGCAACAGAAATCTCTTTGACCTCGCCGAGGACGGAGAACCCAAGTGCGTTGCCGGAGTGCCGCCGGATTACTTCTCACAGACAGGACAGAAATGGGGCAACCCTCTTTACAACTGGGATGAGATGAAGAAAACAGGCTATGACTGGTGGCTCAGAAGACTTGCATCCTCCTTTACCCTCTTTGATGCTGTCAGAATTGACCACTTCAGAGCTTTCTCAGCCTACTGGGCTGTGCCGTTTGAGGCAGAGACCGCTATAGAAGGCGAATGGAGAAAGGGACCCGGAATGGATTTCTTCAACATTGTAAAGAAAAAATTTGGCGGGGACAGAATAGTCGCAGAGGACCTCGGTCTTATTGATGATGATGTCATCAAGCTGATTGAGGATACAGGATTCCCATGCATGAGAGTCATGCAGTTTGCTTTTGATTTCTCCGACAACATGCATCTCCCCCACAATATGCCAAAGAATTCCGCAGCCTACACCGGAACTCATGACAACAACACGATGCTCGGATGGCTCTGGGAAGCAACTCCCGAAATGAGAAAGCTCGCCCTCGACTACTGCGGATATTACGGAAACAACTGGGCAGAAGGCGGATGGCATTCTGAATCGGTACATGCGATGATAAGGACACTCTGGTCAAGCCCTGCAAACATGGCTATCGTACCGATACAGGATCTGTGCGGATTCGGTTCCGACACAAAAATGAATATGCCGGGAGTTCCTAACGGCAACTGGGCCTTCAGGATAAGCAGAGAGAACCTATACAATGTTGATTTTGAGTGGATCAAAAATCTTAACAGAGTATATTTCAGAACTGCTACTTCCCCGAAAGATTCTGACAAGGAAAAGAAGGATTAACCCTCAGGAGGAAGTATGAACCTTGAGCAGAAAGCAACTGCCCTCAGGGAGCTGATAAACAAATCGAGAAAACTCTGTCTCTTCACGGGAGCCGGGATAAGCGTACCATCCGGAATACCAGACTTCAGGTCCGCTGACGGAATCTACAGCAAAAATTACAAGCGTAATCTCAGGCCGGAAGAGATCATCTCCCACAGCTTCTTTGTCAGAGATCCGGAGATGTTCTATGATTTCTACAGGAACAAGATGATCTATCCTCAGGCAAAGCCCAATGCGGCTCACAGATATTTTGCGGATCTTGAAAAGGCAGGGAAAAATGTTTATGTGGTAACGCAGAACATAGACGGACTGCATCAGGCTGCCGGAAGCTCCGGCGTGATGGAGCTTCATGGAAGCATTCACAGAAATTACTGTACTTCGTGCTCAAGATACTATGGGGGCATAAAGTGCATCACTGATGCTGACGGTGTGCCGAAATGCGAGTGTGGCGGGATAATCAAGCCTGATGTTGTTCTTTATGAAGAAGGACTCGACGACAATGTAGTCAGCAGAGCGCTGGATGCGATAAGCACAAGTGACCTTATGATAGTTGTTGGAACTTCACTTGCCGTATACCCTGCGGCTTCATTCATAAGATATTTCCGCGGCGATAATCTTGTCCTCATTAATAAATCCTCCACCGATTATGACAGCTCTGCCAACCTTGTAATAAATGCTGACATAATTGATGTTGTAAATCTTCTGAAATAAGTAATGCGGCTCTCCGAATGCATGGAGAGCCGCTCTTTTTATATCTCGATGAAATCAGTAAGTTTTATGGAATAAATAACCGATTTTTTTATTTTCTTGCCGAGTATCTTTTCAAGGGCTGTTCTGTACAGCTCAATCTGAACGGAATATCTTGTTTTCAGTTCTTCCATAGATGATACATTATCAGTCTTGAAATCAAGAAGAGTTACTTCATCATTGTATATATAATAAAGATCGATGGCTCCCTGGAGAATGAGAGTGGTATTTTCATCGGCTTCTCCTATATTCACGCCATCCGGCAGCTCGGAAACCCTGAGACTTACTGAGAAGCGATATTCTTTTTCGAGCTTTTCGGCGCTGAGTGCCTCACGGCCAATCTCTGAAAAGAAGAATTTATTTACAAGATTTAAATCAATAGCAGCTCCCTGTTCCTTGGTTATATACCCGGAGCTTACAATTCTCTCAAGCTCAGCCGACGGGTCAGCCGATGCTGCTTTAAAATCGCAGAACTGAAGATAGTTATGAAACGCAGTTCCTCTCTCAGTCGGTGTAAGTCCCCTGCGGCTCATAAAGGCAGGCCTTGAGAGCATTGTGGAATCAGGGTCCTCATGACTGAGTGACGACGCCGTTATCCTGACCGGAAGATCGTTTTTACCGGCATATGGATAATTGAAGTCTGCGTATTTTTGAAGCACTCTGAGAAGCTCCTCGTCAATCTCTGTATTCACAGGGTGTACTTCTGCTTCGGGATCATCTGAAATATTTCTTGCTTCTTCGGCACTGTAAATGCTTATATTCCATGGATATAAGGCTCCGGATGCAGGAGTATATTCCTGCATACCGACAAATTCCCTGAGTTTTGCGGCAAATGGATTTCTTGATGCGCACAATAATATCCAATCGCTTATTCTCTTTACATTCAGGGTAGAATATGATGATATCGCGTTTTCTGTGCCCGCCTTAACGGCAAGCTCAAGTGTGTGTTTACCAAGATCACTGACTGTGGACACCATTATAAGTTTCTCTTTGGCCCTTGTCATGGCAACATACAGAACCCTGAGCTCCTCAGTCATCTGATTGACCATATTCTGCTCGACTATGACATCACGCATAAGATTTGAATAGGTCACCCGTAAAGCAGAGTTTATCAGCCGGCACCCAAAACCGTACTCTTTATTTAGGGCAACGGAATCTCTGTCTATTTTGAAGTCTTTTCCGCAGTCGGCTATGAAGCATACGGGATACTCAAGTCCTTTTGACTTATGTATTGTCATTATTCTGACAACATTCTCATTTTCGGATAATGTATTTGCTGACTCGAGAGTTGAACCGCTCTCCTCTACCCTGTTTATAAATCTCACAAAGCCGCTGAGACCTACATTATCGCCGGACTCAAATATTTCGGCGTAGTGGATGAGAAGGCTTAGATTCTCTGATGTATCGGCAGATTGTGAAAATACCCTGCTGATATTCTCATAATCAAGGGCAGAATAGAGATAACGGATGAATACAGGGGCAGGCATTACTGAGGCTGCCCTGCGGTATTCTTTAAGTTTTTCAAGGAATGGTGTAAATTTTCCGCTCTCATCCTTCAGTATGGCGGTATATAGAGAATCCTTTCTGTTGATAAGCCTTAGTGAGGCAAGATCATCGGCAGTATAGCCAAAGACAGGTCCCATCAGAGCTGACAGCAGCGGTATATCCTGATTCGGGTTATCAATGACTCTGAGCAGAGAGAGAAAAACTGTTATCTCCGGCTGATCGAAAAAATTACCGGCAAGTGACGCATGAGTCGGGACTCCGTTTTTATTCATCATCTCAGCATACTTGGAAGCAGTCTTATTTGCGCTTCGCATAAGTATGCAGAAATCACTATATATTGCAGGACGCTGACTGTCTCCGTCGGTAACGGTAAATCCCGAAGATATCATATCTTTTATTTTTTTTGCAATAACAGCGGCCTCAAGCTCTATGGAGGTGGCCTCGACATCACTGCCTTTCTCGATGAAGATAAGCTCGGTATTGTTCTTGCTGTCAGGAGCTATATTTCTTCCCTGTCTCAGCTCCTCACCGTCCCTGTAATCCACACCGCAGCTTGACTCGGTCATCAGCAGCCCGAAGAAAAAATTAACAGTATCGATAACTTCCGGTCCTGATCTGAAGTTTCTGTCAAGATTTATGACTGTCGGAAAGCTGATATTGCCCTCTGAGAATCTTGAAAAGCTTTTCTTGTATCTCAGAAAAATCTCGGGCATGGCAAGCCTGAATCCGTAAATGCTCTGCTTGAGGTCGCCTACCATGAAACGGTTGCTGTCATTATCTGAGGATAATGCTCTGAATATCTCGTCCTGAACCTCGTTGGTATCCTGATACTCATCAATCATTATCTCATCAAAACGAGCTGAAAGCTCCTCGGCGAGCTTTGTTTTTGTTCTATCCTGATTTATCAGGAGTTTTACTGTCCAGTGCTCAATATCGCTGTAGTCGGCAGCATTCATCTTCTGCTTCAGCTCATCATATCTGTCGGAAAACTGCTTCACGAGATCTGAAAGACGGTTATAAAGAAGTCCTGTTCTTGCTATATCTGATTTTACGGTTTCCTCTGTATCTATAAAAAGTCCTGCGGCAGCTGATATGGTTTTTTTAATCTCATCATACAGATCGTGAACTTTTTTAATTACAGGATCATTTGCCATACCGCGAGGAGTTGGAAACCTTGACTGGAAAGTGACAAGATCAAACATGGATCGTATGCCGTTCCAATCACTTTCTTTTACCTTTCTTGATACTGCAATCAGTGAAGAATTAAGGTCCGAAAAGCAGCTGAGAAGTTTTTCACCAAGGTTCTCTGCGCTTACAGTTTTCAGACATTCCTCCGATGCTGAGATGCAGTAATCAATTCTCTCATTTACTGTGGTCATGAGAGCCCTGCCCCAGAGATTATCTTTCACGCTGCCGTCAGCCGAGTACAGCTTTCCGGTTTCTTCCATCCACTGCTCGGGAAAAAGATGAGACCTTGTATATTCATAAAGTTTAAGAATGGCAGCTATCAGCTTCCTGTCATTTCTGTCATCACTGAAAACATCCGCAAGGGTATGATCCGTACCCTCAAAATAACGGTCTATGACATCCTTTATTGCCTGAGCTGTGAGATTATTTTTCTGCTGTTCATCGAGGATCTTGTAATTCTCATTGATGCCAAGCTCATAGAAGAATTCACGGGTCAGCTTAACACAGAAGCTGTCCACTGTTGAAATGGACGCATTCTGAAGAAGCACCTGCTGTTTTTTCAGGAGTCTTCTTACCTCAGGTTCGGTTTCGGGTTTTCTTATCTCTGAGCGCAGAGCCTTCTCTATCTTGAACTTCATCTCAGCTGCTGCGGCTCTTGTAAAGGTAACTATGAGAAGCCTGTCAGCATATAATGGATTTTCGGTATCAGACAGGCGCCTGATTATCCTCTCGACAAGCACTGCTGTCTTTCCAGAGCCTGCTGCAGCGGATACAAGGAGTGTGCCTCCTTTTGTTTCTATGGCATTTTTCTGTTCGGTGGTCCACTCAGGCATCTAATTCACCTCCGTTTATCACAGGCATGGCCTCTTCCTTATTTTTGTATCCCTTTTCAATATCGCTATCATCCTTAGCTGAGAGACAGACCGCTTTATACGGGCACCAGACACAGCTGTTCTGATCCTTCATCATCGGCTTCGGGCTGAGGTCACCATCAATTATGGTATCTGCCATGGTGGTGATAAGCCTTCTTATATAGTCAAAAATAGAGTGAAATTCGGTATCCGTATATACATTTTCGACCGAGTGAGATTCATAAGTACCGTTTTTATTCAGTTTAACGGGAATGAATTTACCGGCTGCGGCATCCTCCATGGCTCTGACTATCTCGAGTGAATCAAGGACTGCTCCATTCATTCGCTGCTTCCTGTTTCTCTCGGATTTTATGCTTTCCTCTGAAGAACCCTTAGCCATCGAAATTACAACTGAAGAAGCAGGCATATAAAGTATTCCTGCGGGGAGATATTTTCCCTCGGAGCAGATAGCGGCAAGATAGATAAGCATCTGAAGATTCAGTCCATATACAACATCGGAAAGCGTGAACTTCTTTACGCCTGTCTTATAGTCAACTATCCTGATATAGGTTTCACCGCTTGGAGACTTATAAGTGTCGACTCTGTCGATAATGCCCCCCACAGAGATTGTCTGACCATCCCGAGTGACTATCTTAAACGGTGGGAAAGTTCCTGAATCACTCAGATGTTCTTCCCAGCCTGTGGGTTTAAACTTGCTCTGAGCGAATTCCTCGAGCATACGCTTTATAAGGGAAAATGCTGTGAGTGCCAATCTGTTTATGCGGTACTCATCTACCGGCTGAAGATTTTCGGCCCCGTTTATCTCTTCCCTTTTGAATTTATTGATTAAAATATAGATATCTTTTTCAAGGAGCTCATCTTCATCCGCATACTTTTCAAATCCGGAGCTGAGGATCTTTTCAAACAGATAGTGCATCAGAGTGCCGTAGATTCTTGAATCAACAGAAGCCTCCACTCTCTCCTTTGTGTTGAGGGTATACTGGCAGAAATATCTGAACCTGCAGTGATGGAATACCTCAATCTGCGAGGCAGAAAGGGCGCCATTTTTCAGCAGCTGCCGACTGATGTTTCTATTGCTGATATGCAGTCTGCTCCTGTCTCCTGAGTTTTTAAGTGCATCAAGTCTCTCTGAAAATCTGCTGACTGATGAAAGGAATGCTTCCAGAGTAGGCTTTATAATGTCATCGGAATTATATATCGAAGCATAGTGTGAAAACACAGCTTCTGAAGAGTTCAGCTTGCTGACAGAAGAATAATCTTTCATCACCTCAATATTTGGGAATATGCTCATTATGCTTTCAACAAGCTCTCCCTCGGCTGAATCCTCATTATTGCTCTTCAGATGATATGAAACGAAAAGTTTTTCTGATGGAGAAGAAACAGCCTTGTAAGTATTGAAAACCTCAAGCATTGCTATATCCTGCATATTATTCTCAAGATTCAGGCTGTTTTCACTCAGCTGCTGCTTTTCTGAGTCCGTGATAAGGCTCGTGCTCTGCGGTATATAAGGAAGCTCACCATTCTGCGCACCGATTATAAATGATACTTTTGGAGATGACTGCATGACAGCATCAAGCGAACCAAAGATTATTGTATCTGACCTGAGTGGGACATCACGCCTGTCCTCAGCGGAGAGGACTGTTCTCATAAGTTCAAAGTAGCGCTCGGGTGTGACTGATTTACTGCCAAGCACGGTCACGAATATATCGAATACATTCATGACTCTGTTCCAGACACGAAGAATATCATCAGCTCTTTCACTGAGGCCTGAGTTTCTGAGTTCCTCAGCTGTTTCGCTGAGTTTCTCTTTGACTCCGAAATCTTCGATAAGGCCGAATATCTCACGGGTAATGCTTTCACCGTCTGTATTTTTTATTTTTTCAGAAAAAGAAGTCAGCTTTGTTATCACGGAATCCCTTACTGACTCTATATGGGCAATGAATTCTTCATCTTCTACAGATTTTTTCTCAGAAAGGCCTCCGGGGCTCATAGTGAAGGGAGCCTTCCACTTTCTGCCGTCTATGTGCCAGATATATGAATAGTTTTCCAATGCTGCCGTATCCTCAACAGATACAAATGTAAGGTCTGTCTTCAGCATATTGAGGATATCCTCGGTCCTGTAGCTGCTGAGTACAACAGAGAAAGCTGAGAGAATAAACCTTACAAGCGGAGATGAATTTAAATTTTCCGGACTTGAGTAATAACAGGGTATTTCCCACTTTCTGAATATACTCTCTGCGAGGATTGAATACTCTGATGCATCATGGCACATGACTGCTATATCGGAATACTTCATTCCATCAGTTACTATAAGGTCCCTTATCCTTGAAGCAGTAAACTCAAGCTCGTCTATTATGGATTTGGCCTCATAAATGACTATTTCACCCGGGTCTTTATCTGATACCTTATGGTAGTCGGAGAATACATTTTCGGAGAGAAGAGCAAGGTTATCGCTCTGCGAACGGCGATAATCTGTGAACAGCTTTGAGGGCATCATGCCAATTCTATTATCTATACAGTATCTTCTTATAGTCTTAGCCGTTTTTATGACAGGGGCAAAGAAGTCACTCTCATCATCGACTCCGGGACAGCAGAAGGTCATAAACACCTGCTCTGCGCTTCTGAGAGCGGCATAGACAAGCTTCCTTCTGGTACTGTCTATGGTTTCGAATGAGTCAAAAATCACTATGGAATCGGCAAAATATGACACATTCTTAATCTTTTCTGCCGCTGTATTGATGATATCGGAGGCATCGGCATAGCTTCCGGCTATAACTGCTTCATAGGCGCTGTATATAAGCCCGATATCGTTTAATTTATCCCTGAGGTTATGTGAAAGAGTGCTGTGAACATTTCCTGAAGCTTCTCCGAGCATCTCCGCAGTGATTCCATCATTCTTAAGCTCATTTACTATCTTCACCATGGGCTCGGCAAGTCTTGATGAATCGGTATTGAGTATACGCAGATTATCAGAACAGCTGCTTATTGCTTCATTCATTATCAGCAGTCTTGAGCTGTCGTCAATTCTCTGCACAGCGCATTCTCCAAAGGTACGGAGAATCTCATCAGAAAGTCTTGTGAATGAATACACCCTGATATTTGCAGCAGCATCAGGGGATAAATTTAAAATAAAATATTTCTCATAATCAAAAGTAAACTGATCGGGGACCATAAAATATACTTTTTTACCATCAATCGCTGCCCTCTGAGCGATGTCTCTTACATAAGTTGTTTTCCCTGTGCCCGATCTTCCCAGTACAAACTGAAGCATTTAAATCTCCACCCCCATCTCTTTAACTGAAACAATTCTACCACAAATTCGGAGCGTTCACAAGCAGAGAAGAAAGACAGCATGGTGAAAAGTACTTCGTTTCCTCATGAAGCAGCTGCTGACCTGTGTAACTTCGTAACTCCACAGCTGCGGAGTTATGAAGATGTGGAGCTGCGCAGTTACGCAGATACGAAGTTACACAGAGCAGGTGGAGATAATCAAAAAGCTATTCCGGGCGCTGTGGCAAAAATCAGCCTGACACATAACAATTTATGCGATTTTTTCCAGAAAAGTCTTGACATGGAAACGATACCATGTTATTATACAGTCAAAATATGGTAACGATACCATAAAAGTGATTTGAAGTGATGATATGCAATCAGGATTGCGAGTTTCTGTCACACCGGAAATATGGGGCGACTCGGAGCGGCGGCTCCGGGCACATGATTTCAGCCACATAGGAAATGCGGGGTTGGCACGGGACGACGGCTCAACGCATTCATCCGGAAATGGCGAGCTGTGGATGGCATGTCACGGACAGATTCAAAACTCATCTTACGGGCAGTGCAGCTTGAGCTGAGCGGATCACACATCAAATCGTTATCAGGATTTATGACAAAGATTTACAACTTTGAAAGGAACAGGTGAAAAACATGGCAGCTAACAACACAGTATTCAATCCGGCAGATCCATCGGCTATAACAAGAGAATACATGGACAACATCATATTTGAGGGAAATGTCATCGACTCTGTGACGCCTGACATATCCACTGAATTTCTCGGACACAGCTTTAATTCTCCTGTGATGAGCGCAGCTCTCTCCCATCTGAAGCCGATGGGTGAAGGCAGAAAGCCTGCTCTTCTCGAATATGCAGAGGCCTGCAGAAACAAGAATCTCGCCGCATGGCTTGGAATGAGCGAAAATGAGGGCTTTGGAGCTTTTGCTGCTGAAGGCGCAAAGAGCATAAGGATAATAAAACCGTATGCTGACAGGGAGAAGATGTTCAACCAGATAAAATTTGCTGAGGAACATGGCGCAATAGCTGTAGGAATTGATTCACTGCACATTTACAACAGAAAAGGTTACTATGACGTTGTTGAGGGTGAGCAGATGGCTCCTCTGAGCAGAAAGGATCTTGAGGAGCTTGTTTCCAGCACAAAGCTTCCTTTTATCATGAAAGACATACTGAGCGTAAGTGATGCTGTGAAGTCCGTCGAGGCAGGAGCAAAAGCTCTGCTTGTGAGTCATCATCATGGGCTTGTTCCCTACCCCATTGCTCCGGCGATGGTTCTTCCCGAGATACGCAGGGCTGTGGGAGATGACACAGAGATATTCGCTGACTGCTGTGTAGAGAGCGGCGCTGATGTATTCCGTCTTCTTGCTCTCGGAGCTGACGGCGTATCTGTCGGACGCGCTCTCATGGGAGCGCTGAGAAACGGCGGCACACAAGGCGCTGAGGAGCTCTTCACAAAGATTGAGGATGAACTGAGATGCCTGATGGCTTACACCGGATTCAGGACGGTGAAGGAGATAAATCCTTCCGTACTTTGGAGCAGAAAAACAGGGGCAAAGCTTTTTAATTAAAAATTGACAAAATCCTGCTAATCTGTTAATATAATTTCGGCTTTAATGCGGGCACGCACCACGGCCGCAAATTATTCAAAGAAGGTAAGATTACTATGGCAATTCAGATGTTTAATTATCCTACAACCAACAGCAATCTGGCCCTGAGAGTTGCAAGAGGCCACTTTGCCACAAGCCACAGCCATATCAATTATTATATAGATCTGACTATGACAAAGCACCGCCTTTCAGAGGCTCGTGAAGCGGCTATTGAACTTGCTCACAAGTTCAGAAGCTCCACTATAGTTGACACGATTCTCTGTCTCGACGGCACTGAGGTAATCGGCGCCTGCATGGCTAGTGAGCTGACAAAATCCGGTATTCAGAGCATGAACGCTCATCAGACTATTTATGTTGTCACTCCTGAGCACACCACAGGCAGTCAGCTTCTCTTCAGGGAGAACATAGCTCCTATGATCACCGGCAAGAATGTTCTCATTCTTGGCGCAACTGTTACAACAGGGTTCACAATGGCTGCTGCTATCGATGCCATTCGCTACTACGGCGGCCAGACAAGCGGTCTGTGCGCTATATTCACCTGTATGGATGACATTGAAGGCATTCATGTTCAGTCAATCTTCAACAAGGACATGCTTGATGACTATGAGAGCAAATCCGTCCACGAGTGCCCTCTCTGCAAGGCAGGCTTCAAGCTTGATGCCATGGTTAACACCTACGGAATTTCAAGCTTCTGATATGTTTGAAGCGCAAAGCATGAAACAGACAACCCCCGCCATCCTCGTTTTTGAGGCCGGCGGGGGTTTTGCTGTTATTATCTGATTTCTGTGAGTCTGCAGTCAGTCAGGCTTCTGTACTTTGTGAACCACCGTTGAAATATGTTTTGCTTTTCATACGGGCATTCGTTCATAAAAGTCTGCCTTTAGCGCTTCTCTTTACTGTTTACTGATTCAGGCATTCATTTACCCAGGTGATAAAGTTTTCTGCAGAAGAGCCGGTTCTTTCTGCCTCGGTATGACCCTGCCCCCACACTGTTTCAAAATCTACACTGGCGCCGTAATTTTCAAGAGCAAGGGCAAGGTTGACTTCTGTGCAGAGCGCAGTATCACTCTGATTTATTCCTGTTCTTATTCTCCAGAATTCTGCAACATCTGAAGAGCCTGAACCTTCATAATAATCGCAGAGATAATACATAGGATTATACATATTCACTCTTGTCTCGACTGTGTTCCCTGCAGAGTCGGTCTTCGCAAGGTCTTCAGCATATGCTGACTCATAGTCAGTACCCTCAAGAATCTCCGCTAAAACAGAGTCAAAATGAGCTCCGGATCCGTCTGCATATCCGAAAAGTGTATTCTCGGCCTGTGATGCGCTCATGTCATCAAATGCTCCGAGTCCCTTTGATGCATTTTTGCAGTGCTGCACAAATGAAGCTACATCAGTAATCGTGACGGTATTTGTTTCGGGATCATAGGTTATCCACTCTGTATCAGAGTTTAAAGAGTCGATATAATCCTGTGGAGTTTCGTATGTACCGGAAGAAACTCCGTCAGCTCCATCTATAGATGACGCTGTTTCCGTTCTCTGAACTCCGTCTTCTGCATAGAAATCGGCTTCTGTTTTTTCACTGCTGTCTTCAGGTTCCCAGGCGGATGATACACCATCACCGGATACAGTGGTTTCTCCCTCCGGCAGATCCTCAGGCTTCTCGCCCATATTGGAAGGCAATTCACCGTCAGCAATTCCTTCCGGAAGCTCACCGTCCGCTAAATCGTCAGGCTTCTCACCATCCGGCATTTCACCATCGGGTTTACCGTCTGTTCCTCTGTCTCCTTTATCACCTCTCATCATTTTGTAGGAGTTTCCCATACCTGAAGATGATGCAGCGGTATACGGAAATTCGGTATCTGAAAGGAAGTTATTAAGTGAACCTTCGATAACAGATTTCAGGTACTCATAATAAGAACCTGCCTGATAAACTCCATCCTCGGATTCTTCGAGGCTCAGTACTGTACCGTCCTCAAGTGTAAGTCCAAGCTCGTTTATATATGCTGCATATGCATTAGCAAGGCTGTCCGAGATGGTCTGTTCCTCATCTGACAATCCGCTTCTTGTTGATCCCATATTCCACTCATATGCTTCATCTGCTGCATCAAGATTTGTTATGGGGCACCAGCACATCGAGCCTGCCACGGCATCGCTCTCATCCATGACAGCTCCTATTGCCTCAAGATAAGGATCATAAAGTGAAGAATTTCCTGTAGCTCCCATGAGCGCTGACTGAGCTCCGCCGCCGCTCATTCCGAATGTGAATATGCTGTCGGTATTACCGGGTATCAGTTCAGAAATGTAACGGATATATCTCACAGCTGCCTTAAGGTCCGTTACACCTGCAGGCGCTCCGGAATCTCTTCCTCTGCAGCCAGCGTAAACATATATAAAGCCTGCCTCTGCATAGTCTTCAACAGAGCTTGTATAACCGGTAGGAGCTGACATAGCTTAATATCCCGGAGTATTGACCGGTATGACTATCGGCGCAGTTTCGGCTGTATAGCTAGCGACTTCACTTTCGGTATTAATTTCACATGTATATGTCCCGTCATCATTCTGTGTAGAAGTAAAATAACTGCCCGGAACATATATTCCAAGAGTCTCGTAACTTTCGTCAGCCGGCGAGGAACAATATGAAATGCCGACCTGCCAGTAAACATCTGAGCTTTCTTCGTACTGCCATTTACTCATATCAATTACATCAGGCAATTCGGTATTTTCCTCAGCTCCGGCTGTGACAGCAAGCCCGGATATCATGGCAGAAATGATGACCCCACTTACAATTCTTTTTAATGTCTTCAGAAACATATCTGTCTCACTCCTTAATGAATTTATGAGCCTATTGTAAACAATATCTGTGAAATCAAAGTGAAAGCTGCCTAAATTTTAAAGGGACACCGATCTCAGCAAGACCGATGCCCTTTTTCCGCATACTTTGCAGTTATATACCCATTATATCAAAAACGAGTCCACAGAAGGTCTTTACAGCAGCAGGAAAGCTCTTCTCCTGAATGTCAAATACAGTGCTGTGATTCGGGCCGACTGTATCGGTAAGAGTATTGAAGAAGAGGCCCGCCCCTCCATGCTTCTGAACTTCAAGAACCATGTAAGCGAAATCCTCACTTCCACCGGCTCTGTCAGACACAGGAGCGACCTTCAGATTAAGCTTCTCTTCACAGACAGATTTACATCTTTGAATCATGCTTAGGTCACTTATAAGACATGGCGCCGCGCCCATCATCTTTATATCGCAGCCGCAGTCATGCATTTCCGCGGATGACCTGATTATCCTCTCCGCATACTCTCTCATGTAATCATTGGCTTCGGTAGTGGAACCTCTGACCTCAAGCTCAAGCTTTGCCCTGTCGGGAATGACATTTCTGCCGGAGCCTGCCTGAAGCGTTCCGACATTTATCCTTGTCTCGGTGCCTGAGAATCTCGGAATCGCCTGAAGATTCATAACAGCGCTGCAGGCCGCAAGCATCGCATTCTTTCCCTTCTCGGGGGAAGCCCCTGCGTGAGAAGCTAGACCTGAGAAAAAGGCATCCAGCTTTGTGGTGGCAAGTGTGCTGCCTGTAGTAAGGAAAATATCGCAGTCCGGATTATCACCGTAGTCAGCCATATGGTTTCCAATGACATAATCAACACCACTGAGCCATCCATTGTCTACAATGGACTTTGCGCCCCTCACACCCTCTTCGCAGGGCTGGAATATCAGCCTTATTTTGCCATGAAACCTGTCCTTAAACTTCATGAGGACCGAGGCGACAGCAAGACCAATGGTAGCATGACCGTCATGGCCACAGGCATGCATCATCCCGTCATTTACGGAGTGGAAGCACTCTCTGACCGCTCTGTGAGTTTCTCTTTCGTCCTCATAAACTCCAAGAGCGTCAATATCAAATCTTAGAGCAATTACAGGACCCTCACCGCAGTCAAGCTCTGCTATAACTCCGGTAAAGCCGCCCTTCGCCATATCTGCCCAAGGCTCAATTGCGCCCTGTGAAAGTGCCCTCTCATACTGCTTATCAAGCTCTTCGTCTGAGGGCAGGCCCATTCTGCTCTCTTTTCTGCATACTCTCTCACCGACTATAGGATCATATCCGAGCTTTGAGAGCCTGTCAGCGATTATTGAGGTGGTTCTTATCTCAAACCAGCCTGTCTCAGCATATTTATGGAAATCCTGACGGCGCTCTGTCATCTCAGGAAGGAGCGAATCCGCCATGGTACACATTTCGGAATATATATCTAACTCTATCATAGAAACTCCATCATAAAAAGCTGTTTTTCTGTCAGTCCTTTGTCAGCGGTACAGACTTACCTTCAATAAGCCTTACGAGCATATCAAAGGCGGTTTTCGCGCTGTCCTTACGGTTATAATCTCTGCTTTTTTCCTCTCCTTTGGGCAGACGACGGCAGACATAAGTATTTTCGCCGTCTGAAAGGCCGATATAAACAAGTCCCACAGGCTTTTCGTCTGTTCCGCCGCCTGGACCCGCAACTCCCGTCGCGCTTATACCGTAATCTGCTCCCGAGAGGGCGCGTATACCCTCAGCCATCTCACGGGCTGTCTGCTCACTCACGGCGCCAAAGGCTTCAAGTGTTTCATGTCTTACTCCGAGGAGCTTTTCCTTGACACTGTTTGCGTAGGTCACGCAGCCCATCTCAAAGACTTCGCTTGAACCGGGCACATCCGTCACAAGCTTGGCCATCAGGCCGCCTGTACAGCTCTCGGCAAAGGCAACTTTCTTTCTGTTTTCGGAAAGAAGCCTTACGAGCTTTTCGGAAAGGGTCTCGTTCTCCCGACTGCCGACGGAGATGGATGCTGTCTCCGACTTTCTTATCCCGGAGCCGACTATGACCTTGACCTCGAGATTCGAGAGACATTCCAAAACAAGAGAATCCACATCAAGACGGCTCTCACCGCTCTTCAGAAGATTCGGAGTTGGCTTAGTCCTCGGATGCTTTGGAGTAAATACAGTGCAGCAGTCCTCAAAAGGCTCGATTGAGGTGTCGAAGGTGTCTATTTCTCTCGCAATCCTGACTATCTCAGCCTTATCGGTTCCAATAAGAGGCCTGTAAACAGGTATCGATGCGACTGACTCTGTGCATTCTATGGCATGCATGGTCTGGCTCGCAACCTGACCGAGACTCTCACCTGTGATGAGAGCGTGGCAGTCCTCTTTCCTTGCTATTTTCTCAGCCACACGCATCATGAATCTTCTCATGATAACGGTGCTGAGCTCCTCGGGGCAGTAATCCCTTATCTGCTCCTGTATCTTTGTAAAGTTGACAACATACATTGTTATTCTGCCGGCATATTCGCTGACCTTTTTCAGCAGACGCTCGACCTTGTCCTGCGCCCTCTCACTGGTGTAAGGCGGACTTGCGAAATGAATAGCGGTAAGCTCAACGCCCCTTCTCGCCATCATCCAAGCGGCCACAGGGCTGTCAATTCCTCCGCTTATGAGTATCGCAGCTTTTCCGCCTGTGCCGACAGGTATTCCTCCGGCTCCCGGCTTCGGGTCGGAATGAATGTATGCGCCTTTTTCCCTTATCTCAACTCTTACCGTCAGCTCCGGCTCGTGGACATCCACGGCAAGATGAGGAAACTTTTCAAGAAGATAGCCGCCTACCTCCGAGCTTATCTCAGGAGACTTGAACGGAAATTTCTTGTCGGCGCGCTTGCTCTCTACCTTGAATACCGATATGGAGTTCAGCTCGTCGGCAAGATATTCGGCAGCAGCCTTCTGTATTGCAGACATATCCTTGTCGGCTATGCACGCTCTGGAGTATGCCACAACTCCGAATATCTTTCTTATCTTCTCCTCACACTCGTCAAGATCACAGTCATCCCTCTGGGGCTCAACATATACGGTAGACTGCGATATGCTCACCCTGTACTCGCCCTTTGGAGCTATCCTTCTTCTGATATTCTTGAGAAGAGTCTCCTCAAAAGAGCGCCTGTTCTGTCCTTTAAGGACTATCTCACCTAATTTTAAAAGTATTACTTCCTGCACTTTAATTTTCCTTTATCTCAGTCATCATAGCGGATCGACAGATTTTTAAAATATCCGTCAGTTCCGTTATCTACGTAAAGTCCTATATTTCCCCTTGCCTCGGCACCGTGCTTCAGACCATTTACCCTGAGGACCTCAACTCCATCAACAGAAAACTCAGCTGTGTCTCCGTCAGATTCGACAACTGTATTTTTTGTTGCGGTTATTTTATCCTTCTCGTAAAACATATAATTTCCTCCACTATCTTCGCTGCAGAGAGCCCAGTCCCTCTCTGAGTGCAGACACAAATTTGTCTGCCTCTTCCAATGTATTGAATCTTGAGAAGCTGAGTCTCAGTGAAGAGTCTATCCTGTCGTGAGGGAATCCCAGCGCCTCAAGCACATGGCTCGGCTTTGCCTTTGAACAGGCTGAGCCTGATGACACCGATATTCCCCGCTCCGAAAGGAAATGGAGCATTGTCTCGCTTCTGACCACACTGCATGAGATATTGAGAATATACGGGAGAGCATCATCAGGTGAGTTTATTACAACCTCAGGAATCTGCTTTAACTGCTCAAGTATCCTGTCCCTTATCGCTGTGACCTTGATAAGCTCCTCCGGCTCATTCGGCAGAGCCCTGACAGCGGCGCCGAAAGCGCAGGCTGCCGGGACAGGCTCTGTTCCGGGTCTCACTGTCTTCTCCTGACTTCCACCAAAGGTCCTTGGCGCAATTCTCGTGTTTTTGGCTATGTAAAGAGCACCGACCCCCTTCGGGCCGTGTACTTTATGGCTTGAGACAGTCATGAGGTCTATTCCAAGCTTTTTAAGATTCAGCTTTATCTTGCCGAAGCCCTGAACATCATCAACATGGAATAGCGCAGGAGCCTTTGCTCTCTTTATTGCCGCTGACACCGAGGAGAGCGGAAGCATGAGACCTGTCTCATTGTTAACCGCCATCATGCTGACAAGTATAGTCCTGTCATTAACCGCCGAGAAAACATCCTTCTCGGGAATATGTCCCGTGCTGTCCGGCCTGAGATAAATAACCTCAAAGCCCTGTTTTTCAAGCTGCCTGCAGCTCTCAAGCACCGATGGATGTTCGATTGCTGTAGTGACCACGCGGTTTCCCCGGCGTTTTCTCGCTTCAGCTGCGCCGAAGACTGCAAGATTGTTCGCCTCAGTCCCTCCCGAGGTGAAATATATCTCAGAATTGTCACAGCCGAGCTTTGCCGCTATAGCTGATCTCGAGAGATTCAGTTCTTTTTCCGCCGCAAATCCGACGGAGTGGAGTGACGATGGATTTCCCCAGCACTCGCGCATCATATACAAAGCCTTTTCTACCGCCTCATCGCAGACAGGGGTAGTGGCTGAATTATCAAAATATATCATATTCAAATGTGATGTAATTTTCAAGTCATCTGCAGAATGTAAAAAACTATGATAGAAGGAACGGCCAAACCGGTTGATATTTATTATCAAGTCTGTTCCCTATTCTTATTGCTTTGCTGCCGCACTGTCGGCCAATGGAAATGCCGATTCCCTGATTTGCGCAAAATGATATGTCAGATTATAAGCTTTTAACAAAACAGGCCTGGTAATAGAGGGACAGGACAGCATTGTTAATTTAATCTTAAATCCGACTCAGAGTTTCCTGTAGCCGGTAGAGAAATCCACGATATTTCTGAGCTTCTCTCCTCTGCTGTAAGCCTTAAGATTCTCGCAGCAGATATTAAGTATCCTTGCTTTGGTCTCAGCAAGATGAAATCCACCTGAAATATGCGGTGTGATTATCATATTTTTTGCTTCCCACAACGGGTCATCCGCAGGCAGCGGCTCAGGATCAGTTACATCCACGGCGGCTCCTGCTATCGAGCCGGAACCCAGTGCCTCACACAGCGCAGGCGGGTCGAGTATCGATCCCCTCCCGATATTGATAAGACCAGCCTCCTTCTTCATCAGAGCGAACTTTTCCCTGTCAAAAAGCCTGTAGGTTTCGCTTGTTCCGGGAAGCGTTATGGCAACACAGTCAGCCCTTGGAAGGAGCCCATTCAGGTCTGCGTTAAGATGGACCTCATCTGCGCATGCGGAGGGTGAAGCATCACTTCTTCTTACTCCTATGACATAAGCCCCCATAGCCTTGCATAATTTTGCAAACTCCGTGCCTATATCGCCGAGCCCGACGACAAGCACCGTGGAGCCATAAATGCTCTTAACAGGACCGAGATCGGTCCAGCTGTGCTCTTTCTGAAGGTCATGATATTTATCGAGCTTCTTTATCATACTGAGGTACAGTCCGAGCATATGCTCAGCTATTGCAAGGCCGTAGCCTCCGGTTGCGTTTGTGAGCAGGACTCCCTCAGGCAGATTCTTTATGTAGGCATCAACTCCCGCCGACTGAGTCTGAATCCACTTTAGATTTGAGCATGTTCTAAGCATAGAAGCATTCGGACAGCCAAGAATAATATCGGCAGACTCAAGGAGTTCTTTATCGGGAGCTGTTTCAAATATATACTCATATTCACTTACAGAGGATGAAATCTTAAGTTTCTCCTCTTCAATAACATCTATAACACAAAGCACTCTCATACTGTATCACCTCAAAATCAAAGATTATCGATTATTTCGAGCCACACTCCCGATGAAGCGTCACTCGGCATTCTCCAGTCACCTCTCGGCGAAAGAGTCACTGAACCGACTTTAGGACCATCCGGCAGACAGGAACGCTTGAACTGCTGAGTAAAAAATCTTCTGTAGAATATCTTCAGCCACTTTTTAATTGTTCCTTCATCATAGGATGAGCCGAGGGCTCTCACAGCCATTCTGTATATCTTATCCGGTGAAAATCCGAATCTGAGCATATAGTAGAGGAAAAAGTCATGCAGTTCATAAGGACCAACGAGATCCTCGGTTTTCTGAGATATTTCACCATCTTTCGGCGGCAGAAGTTCGGGGCTTACCGGGGTGTCGAGTATATCGTAAAGCACATCTCTGATTTCAGCATTCTCGTCTGCCACATATCTTACAAGATGACGGACAAGCGTCTTTGGTATGGATGAGTTTACAGCATACATGGAGATATGGTCGCCGTTGTAAGTAGCCCAGCCGAGAGCAAGCTCTGAGAGGTCTCCGGTGCCTATTACTATGCCATTCTCCTTATTGGCTATATCCATCAGAAGCTGCGTGCGTTCCCTTGCCTGAGAATTCTCATAGGTAACATCAAGCTTCTCAGGATCCTGTCCGATATCCTTAAAGTGCTGGTTGACAGCATCCTGTATCGGTATCTCGGTGAAACTCACTCCAAGTGCTTCAGCAAGGGTCTGGGCATTTGACTTTGTCCTTCCTGTCGTACCGAAGCATGGCATTGAAATTGCTCTGATTCCTTTTCTGTCGAATTTCAGGCGATCAAAAGCACTCACGGTTACAAGCAGGGCGAGTGTGGAGTCGAGGCCTCCTGAAAGTCCTATAACAGCGCTCCTGCAGTTTATATGACTGAGTCTTTTGGCAAGTCCCATATACTGAAGCTCAAGAATACTCCTGCATCTTGTTGAAAGAGCAGTTGAGTCTGAAGGGACAAAGGGATGCGGATCTATATATCTCTCCGGCTCAAAGTCGGAGAAGGTGCTGTCTTCGTAATCAAAGCTGACATAGCATGCATCTGAGGAAAGACTATCCTCCCAGGTATTCATCCTGCGCCTTTCCTGGATGAGTCTCTCAACATCTATATCGGCATAAGTAATTCCGCTCTCAAAAAGGCTGCTTTCAGCAAGCCGTGTGCCGTTCTCCATAATGAGTCTGTGACCTGCAAAGACCATATCCTGAGTAGATTCGCCGAAGCCTGAATCGGTATAGACATAAGCAGAAAGTATATGCCCCGAAAAACCTGAAAGCATCGTTCTGCGATAATCGGCCTTGCCTATTATCTCATCGGAACAGGAAGCATTCATGATAAGCGTGGCACCGCTTTTTGCGAGCTTTATTGAAGGCGGACATGCCACCCACACATCCTCACACACCTCAAAGCCAACATTAAAATCAGGATTTGAATCACAGGTGAATATTATATTTTCCCCGAGAGGCACTTCAAAGCCGCAGAAGCTGATTATCTCTGTACCACAGGCAGGCGTGTAGTGCCTTCGTTCATAGAACTCGGAATAGTTTGGTATGTTTTTCTTTGCAGGGAGTCCGAGCAGTTCGCCGGATTTAAAAACTGCGACGCAATTATACAGCGAACCCATATACGGCACGGGCATTCCGACACCAACAAGAATATCTGTGTCAGCGGTATCTTCGATAAGCTTTCTTAAAGAGTCCTGCGCTGAAATCATAAGGGTTCTGTCCCTGAAAAGATCTCCGCAGGTATAGCCTGTAACAGCAAGCTCGGGAAATATAATTGCCGATGCCTTTTTCCCTGCTGCTTCGTATATCATCTCTTTTATCTTCTCGGTATTATAAACGGTATCTGCCACCTTAAGCTCAGGTGTTGCTGCCGCAACCCTTACAAAACCATCTTTCATAAAGAAACTCCTTTCGGATGCTTATCGCTAAAGCTCACTTAAATCTCGAAGTGGACAAATTGAAGGGTGGATATAAACAAATGACCCGGCAGCGAGTGTCGGGTCTTCCCCATTCAGAAATAATCAAAATTCAGAAACAGGTAAATGATTATACAGTTATAGCTGATTACTCTTAATAGACAGCGTAATCGTCTCCACCGCCGTAGTCATAGCTGTCATCTGAGCCGTAATCATTATAGTCAGGAGTATACTCTATCTCATACTCATCGTCATTGTTTGTGCTCTCGTAGCCATGATCCAGATTGCTTGTATCGGTACCCGGTCCGACGGCATATATCGTTCCGGTTGCCGGATAAGTCGAATCGGAGAGAGCTTCCTCTTCAACTACATAGCCATCCTTATAGTAGGTTCTCTGAGCCTTGGCTACATATCCGTAGCTTGCGCTTGATCTATACTCGACAGTACCCTGGGAGAGTGAATAGTCAACGGAGTAGCTGATTGTCGTGAGGGGATCAAGATACTGCTCGGTCCAGGAAGTAACTTCTATGGAATCATACCAGTCAGGCTGGACACCATAGATGCTTACATAAAGGGTTACACCCTCCATATATGATCTGATATAGATAGGATAATCAAGGTTATTGCTGAACTTATAGTCAAGATTGCCGTAATCGACGGTAGCATCAAGTCCTATCGGAACATAGGATGAAGGAGATGAATGGCAGGTTCTGTACTCTATCTGAAGTCCGGAATAGAGGCATGCCATATAGAGTGTGCTGGAAGCCTGGCAGATTCCGCCGCCATACATCTGAACATAAATACCGCCCATGATTCCGTTCGCCGGAAGGAAGCCGCTCTCAGCTGTTGTCGAATCTCCGACAGTGTCATTGAATGAGAATACTTCACCCGGCTGAAGCACGGTTCCGTTTATCTTTTCAAGGGCGAGTGCCATATTGTGGTTTCCGTTATCTGTATTTGTGGATACGGTTGAATATGAGCCAAGCTGCTGCCATTTTTCACTGAGCTCCTGGGCTGTCATCTCAGACTCAGTCTCTTTATAAGGAGCCTCAAAGCTTCCGCTCTCTTTGTTTACAAGCATCTCATTTATCTTATCAAGGGTATCATTGTAAATGAGCGTACTGCCCTTCTGACCATCAACAAAGGTAAAGGTTCCGGTATCGGAATCGAAACCTGAAACGGTAGCATTGCCGCCATCAACCTTTGTCTCCGAGCGGAAATTCTTGAGCGCTGACTGAACGGATGCGCTTGCCTGTACTGTATAGCTCGGCTCCAGGGTCTTATTTCTCTTTCCGATAATTTCCTGAAGATTCGTATACAGATCATAATTATGGACTATCTCTATATCCTCTCCGTTTATATCGAGGGAGGATCCGTTGTATGTAACGGTGATATTTACGTCTTTATATTCCTGCTTTATATAATCTTCTATAGCAGCCTGTCCTTCTTCAATGGTCATGCCGGCTATGGAGAGGTCACCATACTTGGTTCCCTTTCCAAATGTGGTAGCCGTCTCCTCTGTCTCGGAATCAACTATTGTAAGGACTGAAGCAGGCTGATCCTCACCGCCGTTATTTATGCTGTCACAGCCGGAAATTACTGCTGCGCCGAGAAATGCGGCAAGGAAAATTAATGTTTTTTTCTTAAGGGATGCTTTGCTGAAGAATTTATTCATAGATTAAAACTGCTCCAAAGTATATACTTCATTTCTTCTTTTTCCATTATTACAGACTGCTGAACATACAGTCAATCGGCTTATATTATACCCAAGGAAAACTTAATTGTAAAGAGTTTTTATAATGAAAACAATGTGTTGAAAAAGTGAAAAATCATCATCTGACCAGCTCTCAAAGTGAAAAATCATCTCCGCTGTACTCTGCAAGCTGAGGCTCACTTTCGGGCACTCTTTTCAGAGGGTCATACACATAATATGAGCATACATTTGCCGTGTCATGTCCGAAATTACAGCTGAGCTTTTCCTCATCGTTAAAAGAAAATCTGCAGATCTCACATTTTGACTCTATATTTTTCCCGAACAGATTTCTGTCCTTTCTGTTAAACAGATGCATTTTTGTATTATCAGATCCACACTTCACCCATGAGTGATGGCACTGATATATTCCTCCTTCTAAAGTCTTACCATGTTTCAGCGGGATACCGTTCAAAAGCTAAGACAGCAGCTGACTGTCTTAGCTTATTTTACAGTTACCGGGATTTTGAGGCTAAAAGTGAACCGGCTGTCTTAACTCAGAAGAATGAAATCTGGCTTGAGTCAGGCATATCTCCGAAGGCTCCGGCTTTTTTGAGCGCATCTATAACACTCTGACCTGCTCCCGAACGCACTTTGAAATCATCTATGCTGATAAATTCATCTCCGGTATTTCTCGCATCGGCAAGCCCCTGCGCAGCCGCTGCGCCGACTCCGGACAGAGATGAGAACGGAAGTCTTATCTTACCGTTTTCCGGAAGGAATTTTCTTGCGTCAGACTTATATATATCTATCGGAAGAAATTCAAAGCCTCTTGCCATAATCTCATTGACTATCTGAAGATTTGTATAGAGTGATTCTTCGGTTGCACTTGTTTCGTGGTTCTTCTGCTTGAGTTCTATCTCTGCCATCTTCTTCATTACTGCCTGCTTTCCGCTGACAGCTGACTCAGCATCAAAGTCTTCACCTCTGACAGTAAAATAGGCGCAGTAATACTCAAGCGGTTTGTGAACCTTATACCACGCATATCTGAGAGTTGAGATCATATATGCGGCTGCATGAGCCTTAGGGAACATATACTTAATCTTGAAGCACGAATCTATGTACCATTCGGGCACGCCATGCTCTCGCATCGCCGCGAGATGCTCCTCTGTAAGGAGTTTTCTCGCGTTGCCCTTTCGGGTTATCTCCATGATCTTAAAGCTCATCTTCGGTTCGAGTCCCTTGTGCATGAGGTAGACCATGATAGAATCTCGTGTACCGATAACATTTGAAATAGTACAGGTTCCGCTTCGGATAAGGTCCTGAGCGTTTCCAAGCCAGACATCGGTTCCGTGTGAAAGTCCCGATATCTGCAGAAGATCCGAGAAGGTCTTGGGCTGGGCTTCGATAAGCATCCCTCGCGCAAAACCTGTTCCGACTTCAGGCAGAGAAAGAGTACCTGTTTCAACTCCGCCTATATCCTCACTCGTTATTCCGAGAGCTTCAGGTGAAGTGAACAGTGACATAACGGCTTCATCATGCATCGGCACCGATTTGATGGAAATACCGGTATACTCCTCAAGGTACTTGCACACAGTAGGCGAATCGTGGCCAAGCTCGTCAAGCTTGGTTATCGTATCATGGATTGAATGGAAGTCGAAGTGGGTCGTTATGTTATCGGACTTCTGGTCATTGGCAGGATGCTGCACCGGGCAGAAATCATAAACCTCCATGCCTTTGGGAATAACGACCATTCCTCCGGGGTGCTGTCCTGTAGTCCTTTTAATGCCTGTACATCCGGCTGAAAGTCTTTTCTCCTCTGCCTTTGAGAGTGTTACTCCTCTCTCTTCGGCATATTTTTTAACATAACCGAAAGCCGTCTTATCTGCCACGGTTGCTATGGTTCCGGCCTTGAACACATTGTCACGGCCGAAAAGCACTTCTGTATACCTGTGAGCGCTTGACTGATATTCTCCGGAGAAATTAAGGTCTATATCAGGTACCTTATCACCGTCAAATCCGAGGAAGGTTTCAAACGGAATATCATGTCCGTCCTGATCCATATGAGTTCCGCATTCAGGGCAGTCCTTTGGCGGCATATCGAAACCGGATCCGTATTCTCCGTTTGTATAGAATTCGCTGTGCTTGCACTTTGGACACACATAGTGAGGAGCAAGAGGGTTAACCTCCGATATACCTGACATGCTTGCGACAAAGGACGAGCCGACAGATCCTCTTGAGCCGACAAGATATCCATGCGCTTCACTGTCAGCAACAAGCTTCTGCGCAGTCATATAAAGCACGGAAAATCCATGCTTGTTTATTGAGCCTAATTCTCTCTCAAGTCTCGCCCTTACTATCTCTGGAAGAGGATCGCCATATCGCTCCTTTGCTCTCTGCCATGTTATGGAATTGAGCTGCTCCTCAGCGCCCTCGATGAACGGAGGATAGTTGCCATCGGGTATAGGCCTTATCTCCTCTATCATGTCGGCGATAAGATTGGTATTTTTAACGACAACTTCGTAGGCCTTTTCTTTACCGAGATACTCAAACTCTTTAAGCATCTCATCAGTTGTCTTGAAATACAGCGGAGCCTGGGTATCGGCATCCGAGAATCCCTGACCCGCCATAAGTATTGCGCGGTACTTTTCATCATGCGGGTTGAGAAAATGGACATCTCCTGTAGCTACAACAGGCTTTCCAAGCTTTTCGCCTATCCTGACGATTGTCCTGTTCCACTCTCTGAGCTGTTCCTCGTCACACTTTCCTTCACGCACCATGAAATAATTGTTGCCAATCGGCTGAATTTCAAGGTAATCGTAGTAGTCGGCTATTCTGCAGAGTTCGTCAAAGTTCTGTCCGCTGACCATTGCCCTGAAAAGCTCTCCCGCCTCGCAGGCTGAGCCCAGGATTAGTCCCTCTCTGTGCTTGTCAAGATAGCTCTTCGGCGTTCTCGGTCTCTTGGCGAAATAATCAAGATGACCTGCAGAAATGATCTTGTACAGATTTTTGAGTCCTACAAGATTTTTTACGAGTATTATCTGATGATATGTAGGCAGCTTTTTAGGATCTCCTCCTGCAAGAGCTGTGTTTATCTCTTTTATGCTGTGTATTCCGCTGTCCTGAGTAAGTCTTTCAAGAAGATTTATAAATATATCCCCGAGAACTCCTGCATCATCGACAGCTCTGTGATGGTGAAATTCAGGCAGCTTGAGATACTTTGCGACAGTATCAAGCTTTGCGTTCTTTATATCCTTCAGCTGTGAACGCGCCATGGTCACTGTATCAATATATGTATAATTGAAAGGCACCGAGCAGCGCTCTCCGGCAATTCTCATGAACGATGTATCAAAATCCGCATTATGGGCAACAAATATCGGATCCTCACCGCAGAACTCATAGAAAAGTCTGAGTGCTTCAGCCTCCGTCGGCGCACCGCTTACCATTTCATCGGTGATGCTTGTAAGCTCCGTAATTCTGGACAGAATATGCATTTCGGGATTCACAAAGGTATCAAAGGTATCAATTATCTTTCCACCGCTTACCTTTACGGCGCCAATCTCTGTTATTCTGTCCTTTGAGCTGTTAACTCCTGTTGTTTCTATATCAAAGCAGATGAATGTGTCATTAAAATCTCTGTCTTCTTCACCTTTGACAGCCGGGACAAGGTCATTGACAAAATACGATTCCACGCCGTAGATTATCTTGAAGTCCTGACCGCCTTTTTTCAGCTTCATCCAGGTATTCATGGCGTCAGGGAAAGCCTGAGCGACTCCATGGTCGGTAATAGCCACGGCCTTATGGCCCCACTCGGCAGCTCTCTTAATAAGGTCTCCTGCAGGTGTCATTCCATCCATGCTTGACATATTTGTATGAAGATGAAGCTCAACCCTTTTTTCAAGGGCATTGTCAACTACTTTAACCTTCTGAGCCACAGCAACGGCTGATATTCTAAAGTTGTTGTCATGATCATACTTGTCAAATGAAAGATCACCCCTGACAACTATCGTCTGGCCTTTGGCAAGAGAATCGAGCTCTTTGCACTGGTTTATATCCTGTATGGCTTTCAGCGTCAGCGAGCCGGTATAATCGGTTATATCTATAGAATATATCTTTCTTGACTTATCCCTCGTCTCCTTGACCTCAATATCAAAGATATCTCCCCAGACATTTACCTTGCCGGATTCAAGAGTGACATCCTTTATCGGAATTATGGGCTGCTTCGTGATATTTCCGATGAGCGGTCTTATCGTCTCGGGGATTATCTGAGGATAAAGATTTGCGCCCTCTCTGACTGAAATATTGCGCCTTGCAGCCTGCTCTTTGAGCTGAGACTCATAACGGTCCATCTCCTCGACGAGAGCCTCACGTCTCTCCTTCTCCTCTTTATCGTGAAGAACCTGGATAGTACTTTCCGTCATGTCACCAAGCCTTAATTTACCGGTAAATTTTACCTGACAGCTTACTGAAAACCACTCACGAATAAGGTCACGCAGCTTTGCATCGGCACCAAGGCCGTTCAGGACTTCTATTCCTCCGTGAGCTAATTCTATGGTGAGTAAGCCGTCAGCATACCTCGCCGAGGCATCTCTGAAGGTTCCGTTGAGTGAAGCATCCGATTCCTTGAGTTTAAGGACAAGAGAATTGAGACATGCAGGTGAAAAGCTCTCCTGAGCAAAACTCGGAGTAATACTGAGTCTGCTGATGCCGAGAGAAGACTGGAGAGCGGCGCAGAATGACACTATACTGCTGTACTCAACAAAAGATTCAAATGAAACCATGAGAGTAACTGTCTGCTGCTGTTTATTTATATCAACAGAAGTAAGCCTTCCGGAAAGGAGGGCTTTATCTGACTTTATATTTTTTAATTCTTTTTCAAAAATTTCACTTAATGTATTCAATCTGAAGAAACCTCTTGTTCAGAAAATTACAGCTTCTCGACCTCTTCAAGCAGCGCAGTCAGGAGCTTATCTTCCGGGACTTTACGCAGCACCTCACCTTTTCTGATTATGAGGCCTTCGCCTTTTCCTCCGGCAACTCCGATATCAGCTTCTCTCGCCTCACCCGGGCCGTTTACTACGCAGCCCATTACTGCAACCGTTATATTCTTTCTGCATCCTGCAAGAGCTGTCTCAACTTCATTTGCAAGTTTTATTAGATCTATCTGAGTTCTGCCGCAGGATGGGCAAGAAACAAATTTTACTCCATCTTCAAGCTCAAGCGCTTTAAGAATATCGTGACCCGCCTTTGGCTCTTCCACGGGGTCGGCGGTAAGAGAAACTCTGATAGTATCGCCTATGCCTCTCTGAAGAAGTGAACCGATACCTATCGCTGATTTGATGAGTCCCATTCGTGAGGTTCCTGCCTCAGTAACTCCGAGGTGCAGAGGATAATCACACATGGTGCTCATGAGCTCATAAGCTTTCACCGTGGTATCAACATCAGAGGATTTGATGGATATCGCAATATCATCGAAATCAAATTTATTAAGCAGCTCCACATGATACATTGCGCTCTCACAGAGAGCCTCAGGAGTTGGAGAACCGTATTTCCTAAGTATTTCCTTCTCGACAGAGCCGGAATTCACACCAATTCTTATCGGGATATTCTTTTTGCGGCAAATATCGGCGACAGCCTTCACTTTTTCATCAGAGCCTATATTCCCGGGATTTATGCGTATCTTATCAACACCTGCTTCGGCCGCAGCCAGCGCCAGCCGGTAATCAAAATGGATGTCAGCCACAAGAGGAACAGAGCAGGCATTCTTAATGGCAGGAATCAGACTGACTGCCTCCATATCAGGGATAGCCGCTCGGATAATATCGCAGCCAGCAGCCTCAAGTCTCACAGCCTGAGAAACACTGCCCTCAATGTCATGGGCGGGTACATTCAGCATTGACTGTACCGGTATGGGAGCATTTCCGCCAATGAGGACATTCCCGACTTTTATCTGTTTTGTAAGCTTTCTCTTAATCATAGTAGCAGCCTCACTTTAAAAGTCCCATTATATCCTTACCGGTGATAAGGATCATTATGAGTATCAGCACGGCAAAACCTGCTGCATTTATGTATGCTTCATATTTCCTCGGTATCGGCTTTCTTCTGATACCCTCGATGAGAAGCAGCACAAATCTGCCTCCATCAAGAGCAGGAAAAGGAAGAAGGTTGAAAATCCCGATATTTACTGATATCAGCGCCATTATGGTAATAATATTATTTATGGCAGTTGAAAGACCTGTTTCAAGCCCGGTTGATGCAGCTTCTGTGGTAGCCTGAGCAACACCGACAGGACCCGAAATCTCATTGAGGCCATACTTTCCTGTGACAAGCCCTATAAAGCTTGCTATGACCATTCTTGCCATTGAATAGGTATTGGCAATAGTCTTCTTTATTACCCTTAGCGGAGTCTTCTCAAGGCCGTAAATATTGAAGTCAATCACAACTGCCTTGGTTCCGCTCGAGGTATCATAAGAATCAAGGGTGACATCATTCAGCTCTATTTTCTCTCCGTTTCTCTCAAGCACAAAATCAACAGAATCGGGATCTGCGCTGCCAAGAGCATAGGAAAGATCTGTCTCGGTATCAATCCTGTAGCCGTCTATCGAGAGTATGTAGTCATCAACCTGCGCTCCGGCCGCCTCAAGCCTCGAGTCTTCCGAAAAGGCTGCAATCTGATTTATCGCAAGCAGATCAGACTGCATGACTATTACGCTCATCAGGACAAGACCGAGCAGGATATTCATGAAAGCGCCTGCTACAACTACGATCATCCTTTTCCACACAGGCTTATTGTTGAATGCTCTGTCATCTTCACTTTCACCGTCTTCTCCCTCCATGGCGCAGTACCCGCCTACCGGAAGGAGTCTCAGTGTATACTGTGTATCTCCTTTATGAAAAGCAAAGATTTTCGGACCCATTCCTATGGAAAATTCATTCACTCTTATTCCGGACAGCTTTGCCGTAAAGAAATGCCCGAACTCATGCAGTGATATAATGAGTCCGAAGAGCAGGACCGCTATAATAACAAGAAGAACAGTTGTCATTAAAAAACCTCTTAATTAACCAGACTTAAAACATAATCACGCGCTTTTCTGTCAGCCTCGAAAATTGAATCGACAGTTATTCTATCGACATCCGGCTGATTGTCCATGGCAGCAGTTACGAGCTCCGCTATTTCCGTAAATGATATTTTTCCGTCAAGGAAGAGCTTAACGGCAACTTCATCTGCGCCGTTGATTGCCGCCGGGGCAAGACCACCCCTTCTCAGCGCCTTCTTACATGAAGAGAGGCATCTGAAAGTATTTTCATCGACAGGATAGAATGTCAGTTTTCCGTAATCCGTAAGGCTGAGCTGCTTCACAGGAGAAGGATACCTGTTCGGATAGGTAAGCGCATACTGTATAGGTATTCTCATATCGGGCACACCAAGCTGCGCAATGACGGAGTTATCGTCATATTCGATGAGAGAATGCACCACACTCTCACGATGAACAACCGGGTCAATATGGTCTATGTCAACATCAAAGAGCCATCTTGCTTCCATTATCTCAAGACCCTTATTGAACATGGTTGCGCTGTCGATGGTCACTCTCGCGCCCATATCCCAGTTCGGATGATTGAGAGCCTGTGCGGGTGTTACATCTTTAAGCTCATCAAGTGTCTTCCCGAAAAAAGGTCCTCCCGATGCCGTGATTATGAGCCTCTTCAGCTGCTTTTTATCATGCATTCCCTGAAGGCACTGAAATATTGCAGAATGCTCGGAATCGACGGGAAGAATGCAGACACCGTGGCTTTTGGCTTCTTTTGTCACTATCTCGCCGCCGGTCACCATTGACTCCTTGTTCGCAAGTGCAAGAGTTTTTCCTGCCCTGATAGCAGCAAGAGTCGGAAGCAATCCTATCATTCCGGTACAGCTGTTGAGAGTGATGTCTGCTTCATCAAGAGCAGCTATCTCACAGACGCCGTCCTCTCCCTCAAGAACTTCAACCGATATATCAGCTGTTCTCTTACGAAGAAGGGCAGCCTTTTCCAAATCAAAAACCGCAACTTTCTGCGGTCTGAATTCTCTTATCTGTTTTTCAAGAAGATCGATATTTGAATGGGCTGCAAGTCCTGCAAGCTCAAGCTTCTCATCATCGGGAACATCAGGATTTTTCAGACTGCGGACTACATCTGCGGTCTGGGTGCCGATTGACCCGGTTGAACCTATAAGCGATACTTTCTTCATAAACAAATCCTTCCTATGCCCGGCTGAATTTTAATGTGCTCAGGCGTCAGGGAATCTACATTTTTATATTCCGAATATACGGAGCATGAGGTATACAAAAGGTGTCACAAATATAACACTGTCAAATCTGTCAAGGATTCCGCCGTGTCCGGGAATAAGATTTCCGTAATCCTTTATTCCCTTTTCTCTCTTTATGATAGAGAAAGTAAGATCACCGACCACTGAGATAAGACCTATACAGAGGCCGCTCACCCCAAGGACAGCATAATGCATACCGATATTCTCCGGATGGTAAAGAAGATTGAAGAGAAGTCCGCTGAGCAGTGTGGCTATAATCGTCACCACTATTCCGCCGGCAAATCCTTCCACGGTCTTCTTGGGGCTTATCTTCGGGCACAGCTTATGCTTTCCCAGGAAAGAACCGGTAAAATATGCTCCGGCATCAGCTATCCAGGTGCCGAGTATTGCGACCATCGAATAGAATATGCCGAAATCGGAATCAACATCTCTTATGCTGACTATCATTCCAAGAGCCATCGGCACGAGGACCGTCATGGCATAAACAGGAATGACATCGGTAAACTTCAGAGTTTCATACTCCCGCAGAACAGCAAAAAACACAAGCACAGTATACACTGAATAAACAAGCAGCAGCCCCCAGTCGAGCATAAGAGCAAAAGGCACAGCCGCTGCTGCAGCAAGCGACGGCAGATAGACTGATAATTTATCTGTCATTCCGAAAACCCTGCATATTTCATGAGTACCTATAACAGTCATCAGGGCAATAACTATATTCAGAAACAACGGAAATATTCCGTTCATTACCACTATCAAAACCAGAATAAGGCAGAGAACGGTTCCCGAAATAATTCTTGTTTTCATAAATAAATCACACCAATTTTACATCAAAATAACTTACACACCGCCGAAACGCCTGTTCCGCTCAGAGTATATTCTTATGGCTTCATCAAGATCAGTTTTCTTAAAATCGGGCCAGAGAATATCCATAAACACATATTCAGAGTAAGCCGCCTGCCATATCATAAAGTTTGAGAGTCTCTGCTCCCCGCTCGGCCTTATGATAAGATCGGGATCCGGCTGATCCTCGGTGTAAAGGAAAGATCCTATCATTTTTTCATCTATATCCCCGGGCTTTATTTCACCAGCACTCACTTTTTCCGCAATAGTCCTGACAGAGTGAACTATATCATCTCTGCCGCCATAGTTCATAGCTATGTTAAGGACCATGCCGGTCTTTGGCGCAGAAGCTTCCTCAACTTCATGGATAAGCTTCTGCAGGTCAGGAGAAAATCTACTCACATCACCAAGAAATCTCACTCTGATGTTCTCATCCATAAAATCGGCAAGCGCTTCCTCAAGATAGGACTTGAAAAGCTTCATCAGCGCTCCGACCTCATCCTCGGGACGGGTCCAGTTCTCTGTTGAGAAAGCATAGACGGTAAGATACTTTATTCCGATGCCGGAAGCGTATTTGGTTATGGTACGGAAATTCTGAGCACCGGCTCGATGCCCTGCGCTGCGCGGTAGACCTCTTTTTTTTGCCCAGCGGCCGTTTCCGTCCATTATTATCCCTATATGCAGAGGAAGGCTGAGGATTTCCTCAGTCTCCCCGTTTTTCTTTTTAAAGAGCATCAGATGGACATAAGCTCCTTTTCTTTAGCAGCCTGTACAGACTCGACTTCCTTTATCTCCTTGTCAGTGAGATCTTGTATCTTCTTCTCGCCCTGCTTCTCATCATCCTCTGTGAGCTCGTTGGCTTTCTTCTTCTTCTTGAGCTCATCAATGGCATCACGTCTGACATTTCTGATGTGAACCTTGCACTCCTCTGCCATTTTGGCAACATCCTTGACAAGCTCCTTACGTCTGTCCTCTGTAAGCTGAGGGAAAACGAGGCGGATAATCTTGCCGTCATTCTGCGGGTTAACACCAAGGTCAGACTTCTGTATGGCCTTCTCTATGTTTCTTAGCTGGCTTGCGTCATAAGGGCTGACTGTGAGAACTCTTGCTTCTGCAACCGAAATGCTTGCCATCTGATTGATTGGTGTGGGAACACCCCAGTATTCAACTGTTATCTTATCGAGGACAGCAGGATTTGCTCTGCCGGCTCTTATTGCCTTATAGTCGGAATCGAGGTGATCAATGGCTTTGCCCATTCTTCTCTTTGCGTCTTCGATGATCTCTTTCATTGTGAAAAATTCCTTTCAGTTAATTTTGTATTTCAGTCTGCAAGCCAGTCGATGGTGGTACCTATATCTTCACCATCAACAACTCTTATTATATTCTCGGGATCCTCTATGCTGAACACATAGAACTTTATCTTTCTGTCATTGCAGAAGGATGCGGCAGTCATATCCATTACCTGAAGATTATCCTGAAGAACCTTTAAATACTGGATGTGATTATATTTCTTAGCATCGGGATTCTTCTTAGGATCGCTGTCATACACGCCGTCAACCATGGTTGCCTTGAGGATGACATCAGCATTTATCTCCGCAGCTCTGAGTGCAGCACCCGTATCTGTGGAAAAGAACGGCATACCGGTTCCGGCCGCAAAGATGACTACTTTTCCCTCCTCAAGGTATCTGACCGCATTGTCACGGACAAATGTCTCGGCTACCTGATCCATGCAGAGCGCAGACATAACTTTTACTTCAAGTCCGAGCTGCTCAAGTATCTCCTGGAGTCCAAGTGAATTTATTACGGTCGCAAGCATTCCCATCTTGTCAGCCCTTGTTCTCTCCATCTCTCCGCTTGAGCGTCCGCGCCAGAAATTGCCGCCGCCAACAACGATAGCCACCTGCACACCGTTTTCAATCAGTGTCTTCACAGGAGCCACTATCTTCTGGGCTGTATCGAAATCTATTCCATGTCCTGCCTCTCCCGCAAGTGACTCACCGCTGAGCTTCAGCAGGACTCTTTTATACTTTGGTTCCATGATAAAATCCTTTCTGTTTTCAGATTTTCAGATCATAAGTTATCCAGGATATTTTAACCTATTTTAAATACATTGTAAAGACAGAAAAATCAATCGGTCAGATTGCCTTTCAGTTCATTACGCATGAAGGTCTGAGGATCAAACTGAACTCCCGGCTCGTGATTTATCTCTGTCAGTGATATGCAGCCGCCGAATGCCCAGGCCCTTATTTTTTTAAGTCCTGCAGGAAGATCTATTCTCTTAAGCTCCTTGCAGTCCATAAAAGTACACGGGGCAATAGAGATTATCTTATGAGGGATGGTTATCTCCTCGATACTGCTTCTGCAGAAGGCATACGGCCAGATATTTTCAAGCTCCTCGGGAAGATAAACATGGTGAAGATTCTCACAGCCTTCAAAAGCAAACTCACCGATATCCGTAACGGTATCAGGTATCTTAATCGATTTAATCTCCTTATGTCCCATGAAAAGCTTATCGAAGAGCACAGTTATCGGAGCTTCACCATACACCGAAGGGATTATGACATTCTCCTCATCTCCATTATAGGACATTACCGCATAGCTGCCGTCATCACACATTTTATACATAAATTCCTGCATTCTGCCGAAACCTCATTTCGTTAAAGATTATTTAATATGGATTATACAGCATTAAACTTAAAATTTCCACTATAAATAAATGCAAAAAGACCCGGGGTACCTAAGCC
>R21__coassemble_262_pt1 | contig 45018 bp, 47 predicted proteins | sample R21__metabat2_high_PE_066 | metagenome-assembled genome bin R21
ATGTACTTGAAATTTATAAATACAAGTGGTAGAATAAGGCAGCTTCGAAAGAGGCTTTTTAGATGGCTATTAATTACAGACTTTATAAAAAATATTATCGAATTAATGTGGTCTGATTTTTGATGATTTTATGGAGGATAATCATTATGAAGTCCGCGCTGAAGACAGTGTTCGAGAGAAACAATCTTGCAAGACTTCTCAAAAGGCTTGAGGTTCTTCTTATCGGCGGTGGTCTTTATTTCCTTACATTTTTCTTTGTGGAGAACAGAAAAACACCTGTTACGATACTTCACACAGGCTTTGATGACATGATTCCGTTCTGTGAATACTTCATCATCCCCTACTTTGCATGGTTCGTTTTCGTTATCGGAACGATAGTTTACTTTGCGGTATTCGGAAAAGACGACAGAGAGTACTTCAGGCTTCTCTCTTCCCTGGTGCTCGGCATGGCAGTGTTCCTTGCGGTATGCTTCATCTTCCCGAACGGACAGGATTTAAGACCTGAGCTTGGTGAGGGCGAGAACATATTCCAGAAATTATGCATAATGCTCTACGATTCCGATACATCGACAAACATCCTGCCGAGCCTTCACTGCTATAACGCAGTTGTCTGCTGCATAGCTCTTCTGAGGGATAAGGCAGTAAAGAGCCGCAGGGTTCTGTGCGTATTCTTTGTTGTTCTTACAATCTCAATCATGATGGCAACACTCTTCTTAAAGCAGCACACAATAATCGATGTTGTCGCAGCGATACTTCTCAATTACTTTGCTTACATGATGTTCTACAGACTCGGTCTGCTCAGCAAGTTCTATTCAGCCGTAGAGAGATGGGAGAATGTGGGTACAAGACGCACAGGCAGAAAGTACCGTGCATAAAGACCGCTATTGATAAAAATCAAAATCATGACAGCTTTTCAGCCGGGTTTCAAGCCCGGCTTTTTTCATGCCCGAAAGCTCTGGACGAGCCTCTTCAGGCTGATTTTTCGCTTTTATCCTTGAAAAATGTTCCCCGATTATTTACAATGTGTTAATGAATTTAAAAAGCAAATAAGATAAAATCAGAGCATATCAAAACAGAAACATAGGAAAAGCTGATGTTTGGTTATGTAAGGCCGATGAAGGCCGAACTGAAAGTAAGAGAACACGAAGAATACAAGGCCGTCTACTGCACGCTGTGCCGTGAACTGAGCAGGCATTACGGAAGACTCGCAAAGTTTGCCCTGAGCTTTGACATAACATTCTACGCAGTGCTTGCCCTCGGCGTAAACGGAGCGAAGCCGGCTGTGAGAAAGGGCCGGTGCGTGGTAAATCCGGCGAAGAAATGCACTTACATCTGTGAGGGGCGGGAGGAATACCACAAGGCCGCAGCGCTTACGGTACTGATGACATATCAGAAGCTCGCCGACAACATGGAGGACGAGAAGACATTCAAAAGACTCGGTTCCGCTTTCCTCAGGCTTTTCGTGAAAGGGCCCGCGAAAAAAGCAAAATCAGACTTTCCCTTCATGGCCGAAGCTATTGAAAACATGATGGCCGAACAGAAAAAGGCTGAGTCCGACGAGCATATCTCAATAGATGCCTGCTGCGCGCCAACGGCAAATGCCCTCTCTGCGATATTCTCAGAGCTTGCGGGCGGTGATGAGATAAAGAAAAGAGTGCTCAGTCAGCTCGGGTATTTTCTCGGCAGATGGATATATGCGATGGATGCAGCCGATGACCTTGAGAAGGACATGAAGGACGGTGCATTCAATCCATTCATCAGCCGTCTCGGGCTCGAGGGAAAGACAGAGGTTCCCCCTGAAGAAAAAGACAGGGTTGAAAATTACTGCAACGAGGTACTCAACAGCAATGTCGCCATGATACTTTCCGCAGTTAATCTGCTTGACACAGGCAGATATGAAAATATAATAAGAAATGTGACGGAGCTTGGATTTCCGGAGGTACAGCGTGAGATAATCTTCCTGCATGTACATTCGAAGGACAGAAAGAAAACAGATAATTTACCGTCACCTGAAGATAAAGAAAATTCACAGGAGCATGACTATGAATGATCCCTACAAGGTTTTAGGTGTTTCCCCATCGGCTACAGATGAAGAGATAAAGCAGGCCTACAGACAGCTTGCAAAGAAATATCACCCCGACCAGTATGCCGGCAATCCGCTCCAGGATGTAGCCGACGAGAAGATGAAGGAGATAAACGAGGCTTACGACCAGATAATCTCCATGCGCAAGAACGCATCATCCGGACAGGGCTACGGCGGTTACTCGGGCGGCTACAGCGGAAATTCAGGCTTCAATGATGTAAGAAGGCTGATAAATTCCGGCAGAATATCGGATGCCGAACAGATACTCAACGGTGTACCCGGTGAAAACAGAAATGCGGAGTGGCATTTTCTCAAGGGCTCCTGCCTTTACCGCAAGGGTTATCTCGAGGAGGCAAGAGATCACTTCTCAAGAGCCTGCGAGATGGATCCCGGCAACATGGAATTCAGAAACGCCTACAATCAGAGTATGAACCAGCGCTCCGGCGTTTACGGCGGATACAATCCCAACATACGCACAGGCGGAGAGTGCAACACCTGTGATGTCTGCAATTCCCTCATCTGCGCAGACTGCTGCTGTGAGATGATGGGCGGCGATCTCATACCCTGCTGCTGACATGAAGAACATGAAGCCTTCGGCGCGGATTGCCCTATGCGGCATGATGGCGGCGCTGAGCATAGTGATAATGTTCCTCTCGGGTCTGATACCCTCGATGACGATAGCTCTTCCTGCTCTGGCCGGATGCATGCTGATACCCGTGACGGCAGAGTGCGGAACAAAATATGGATTCACGGTATTCGCCGCAGTGGCTTTCCTCGGTTTTTTCCTTGTGGCTGACAGAGAGGCCTGGCTGATGTTCGTGCTTTTCTTCGGATATTACCCCGTGCTATTCGGAGTCCTTGCAAGGATAAAAAAGCGCGGCCTGTGCTTTGCTGTGAAGATGCTTATATTCACTGCAGCATGTGTGGCTGAAGGACTCATCTCGGTTTATCTTCTGAGCATACCGATGGATGAGATAGGGCCTTTCGGCAGGTGGTCGGTGCTTATCCTGCTTGCCCTTGCAGAAGTTGTGTTTGTGATTTATGACAGGTGCATCGGAAACTTAATCTCGCTTTACTTTGCAAGATTCCGCAGACTGCTGAACAGACTTTTCAGGTTTTGATGCCGGCATGATTTGAAAATTTAATATTCGCTGAAGCTAAGGCTGTCCCTTTTTGAAAGGGGCGGCCTTTTTTGCTGCCCGCCGAATGGTGTCCTCCACCCGGCACAGGCAGAGGAAGAAAGAGTTCATTTCCGTAAAGCTGTTTGTTATAGAAAACAAAACATGAACAACAGAATGCTATCTTTTAAGAGTATGCTTATCTGTCGGCCCTGTTTTCATACAGATTGTGCCGGATATTTTCGTCAATTCTGCCATTTGAGAAGCAGGAACAGATGAGCCGCTTCAGGGGTGACAACTTTTTCCCGGTGTGATTTTCAGGGTATCGGCGGCCTTATGGCTTTTCGTCCTGTGCAGTTAGAGCAGTACGCTCAATCTGAGAAAATTACACGTCCTGTTATAGGAAACTATCAAAGGAGGAACACCCTATGCCCTATAACAGAACAGCTTTCGGAATAGTCATCAGCAGGCTCAGGACCGCAAAAGGTCTCTCACAGGAGACTCTCTCTGCGCTCGCCGGAATATCACGCAGTCATCTGACACTGCTTGAGAACGGCAAAAAGACTGTGAGGCTCGATACATTCTTTGCGATTGCCGAGGCTCTCGGAATAAGTCCCGGTGAGCTGATGCGCATGGTCGAAAGCGAAACAAATCTGCAGCTCAACAAGCATTAAACCGGAAAAGCCTGCCGCTGAACTTCAAATCAGCAGCAGGCATTTTTTCTTTTCGGATAACAGTATAATTATTTATGAGCTGCGAAACTGAGTAACTCCGTAACTGCGAAACTTCGTAACTACATAACTTTGAAACTACGCACAAGGAGTTTCACCCTGAAAATCCCGGAAGCTCCGAGGAATTTCAAATGAAGCACTTATCCGCAGCGTAATTTTACAGGAGAAGGATTCCTGCATCCTCGCAGACCTTCTTTGTCTCCTCATCCCAGATTGAGGACTGCACCTCACCGATGTGTGCTTTGCCGAGAAGCAGCATGCAGAGTCTTGACTGACCTATGCCGCCGCCGATGGTCAGCGGAAGCTCATCGTTCAGGAGCATCCTGTGGAACGGAAGCTCTGCCCTCTCCTCGCATCCGGCTTCTTTAAGCTGGGAAGCAAGAGAATCCTTATCAACCCTTATGCCCATGCTTGAGATCTCGAAAGCCATGCCGAGGGTGTCATTCCAGAAGAGAAGATCTCCGTTGAGATTCCAGTCATCGTAGTCGGGAGCTCTGCCGTCATGCTTTTTGCCCGACTTGAGCTTACCGCCTATCTGCATTATAAAGGCAGTCTTGTGGACCTTCAGAAACTCGTTCTCTCTCTCCTTTGGAGTGAGGGACGGATACATATCCTCAAGAGCCTGGCTTGTAATGAAAGTAACATCTCTGCAGAGCTCTGTATCAAGCTCAGGGAACTGCCACTTTATCTCGTCGAGTGTTCCGCAGATAGCGCTGACTATTCTCTCAACAGTATTTCTGAGGTAGTCAATATTTCTTGTCTCACGGTTTATCACCTTCTCCCAGTCCCACTGGTCGACATATACGGAGTGGAGATTATCGAGCTCCTCATCACGGCGGATTGCGTTCATATCTGTGATAAGTCCGTTTCCGACATAGAAGCCGTATCTTTTGAGAGCGAATCTCTTCCACTTTGCAAGTGAATGCACAACCTGGGCATTTCTGCCTGTAGCGGGTATATCGAAGCCTACAGGTCTCTCAACACCGTTGAGGTCATCATTGAGTCCTGTTGACGGCTCGACAAAGAGCGGAGCGGTGACTCTCTTGAGGTGAAGCGCCGCGCTTAATTTTACTTCAAAAACATTCTTTATGAGGCCTATCGCCTTCTGGGTATCGTAAAGGCCCAGCTTCGGGGAATATCCCTCAGGAATAAAGCTTTTCATTTTCTTTCTTTCTCTCCCTTAATTTAAAGAAAAATGTCAAATTACCGACTTATTATGCTATTTCAATGATAATTTGTCAAGAAAAGCTTGAAAAGACGGTTAATTTATCTGTATTATGTCGGTGGTGCGCAAATGATGAACAGATACCGCAGAAACGCATTGGTGCTGCAGTTGGATTTTATTGTTCACTGAATGAAAACACAGGATGATACGCTAAAAATCTTCTTATATGATAAAAAGGCAGAGCAAACACATTGCTTTGCCTTTTTGCTGTTTATATGGTCTTTTCCCTGAGGATGCCGTGATAAAAGGGGTGATTAACCTCGCCGCCGTTCTTCATGAATCCAAGTGACTCATAGTAGCGGTTGATGGGCTCATTGTCTATGGAGCAGTCAAGCCTCAGCGCGGCTTTTCCTACTGCTGCGGCAAGCTTCTCTATCTCCGAGAGCATATATCTTCCCGAGCCCTTTACTGCTCTGTCCGCAACGAGATTGTGGATATAGAAGGCAGGCTTATCTGGCTGCCCCTCCCAGTTATCGTCCTCCTCAAAAAGGACTGCCGCTGATACCGGATGCCCTGTTTCACTGTCCTCAAGGACATAGAGTCTGCCTCTTCGCTGCTCCGAGAGGTAGTAAGCCTCATCATACGCTTCAAGGTAGTCGCTGTGGTTCCAGTGGTCTATGCCCTCATCATCCATCCAGCGGCATCTTGCGACATAGAGCGAGTAGATGCTCTCTATCTCGTTCTCCCGGGCTTTTCTGAATGTTAAGGTTCGGCTCATTCGACAAGCTCTCCGAAAAGGTCGCTGTCGATTGCCTCGTTTATCATTACCTTCACAAACTGTCCGTAGTAGGGCTTCTTCTCACCGATGGTGAAGAATACCTTTCCGTCAACATCCGGCGCATCCATGGCGGTTCTTCCGAACCAGCACTCGGCATAGCGGTCGAAGCCCTCTGTCATTACCTCAAGAGTCTCACCCACATACTTTGTGTTGAGCTCATCCATGATGTCCATCTGAGTCTCCATGATTATCTCGGCTCTCTGCTGCTTCACATCATCATCTATCTGATTTGGAAGCTTTGCGGCAGGGGTTCCCTCCTCCTGTGAGTAGGCGAAGCATCCCATCCTGTCAAAGCGCATCTCCTTAATGAATTCATGAAGCTCCGCAAAGTCCTCCTCAGTCTCGCCCGGGAAGCCTGCTATGAATGTTGTCCTGAGTATGAGTCCGGGTATTCTTTCTCTGAGCTTATTCACAAGAGCTGTCAGCGACTGCCTGTCTCCACGGCGGTTCATCATCTTCAGTATCCTGCCGGAAGCATGCTGAAGCGGAAGATCTATATACTTTACTATCTTCTCCTCTGAAGCAAAGGTATCTATAAGCTCATCGGTTATGGCATCGGGGTAGCAGTAGAGGACCCTTATCCACCTGAGCTTATCTATGGTGCAGAGCTGCTTTAAGAGCTTCGCAAGTGAATACTCTCCGTATATATCTATTCCGTAGCGGGAGGTGTCCTGAGCTATGACTATCAGTTCCCTGGCTCCGTTCTTTACAAGAAGCCCGGCCTCCTCCATTATATTCTCAATGGTCCTTGAGCGCTGCTTACCTCTTATCATGGGTATTGCGCAGTAGGTGCAGCGGTTGTCACAGCCCTCTGCTATCTTGAGATACGCAAAGTAGCTCGGAGTAGTGAGCAGTCTGTCTCCACAGAGCGGCATGGCATATTTATCCGGGAAGCACTCTATCGTCTCACCCGACATCATCTCGTTAAGCTTCGCGGCTATATCGGCATTTGCTCCGATTCCGAGGACTGCATCGACCTCGGGGATATCCTTCATGACCTCTGTCTGATATCTCTCGGCAAGACATCCGGTTACTACTATCTTCTTTATTTTTCCCTCATTCTTGAGGGTGCAGAGCTCAAGTATCTCATCTATCGATTCCTGCTTGGCGCTGTCTATGAATCCACAGGTGTTCACTATGGCTATATCCGCCATTGCGGCATCGTCCACACATTCGAAGCCTGAATTTGCGAGCGAAGCCATCAGCACCTCGCCGTCAACCTGATTCTTTGCGCAGCCTAAGCTGACCATTCCTACCTTATAGGGCATAACATAATTCCTCTTTAAATCTATAGTCTCTTAATCTCCAGAGCGGAGTAATTATCGTAATATTCAAAACCGAATTTCTTATAAAACGGTATTGTCTTCGGATCTGACGGCATTATCTTGACATAAAGGAGATCCTTCATCTCTTCCAGGCAGCGCTCCATGAGTCCTGCTCCTATGTGAAATCCCTGATACTCCGGGTCAACGAGCAGATAGTGGAGAAATCCGACCGTCTCGCCGTCATCCAGCGCTCTTATCAGTCCTACGAGCCTGCCGCCGTCCCATGCTGAAATCACATGGCTTGAGTTTTTAAGTCCTCTGACTATTCTTTCCGGGTATTTTCCCGACTCCCAGTTTACTGAGAGAAACAGCCTTTCAATATCGTCACGGCTGAATTCCTTCGTATAGCTGTAATCAATCATGCTTTTTCTCCGTTTGGATCATCCTCGTAGAGCAGCTTATTCTGAGCTCTGTAATCCCTGTGCATATTATGCTTGTGCTTATTGAGATATGCACGGCTTAGCTCTTCGCCTGATATATCATAGCAGAGCATGACATTGCTTAAGTACATGAGCACATCACTTATCTCTGTGCAGAGGTTTGCCCTGACAGCGGGGTTTTCCATAATCATGCTGTCGCCCTTTTTCTTCATGATGGCTATGCACTCTCCGAGCTCCTCCACCATGTAGAGCATCTGATGCTTTGCGGCTGCAGGACACGGGTTCTCCCAGTCATCCTTATGAAGATCCTGAAGCTCACGCTGCATGATGACCATATCATTGAAGTCTATCACTTTCTTGTCAGAAATATTACTCATTGTATAATTCCTCTTCGCCTGTAGCTATGTTTCTCGTGGCTTCCCTTATCTCATCAAAGCTGTAACCCATGCGCTGAAGCGCCGCAATGGCTCTGCGTCTTGCCTTTTCATCCCTTGCGTAGGCGGGGTATTTGCGTGAGATTATGTCAAGTATTTTTTCGGAAAAATCTCCGCCGTACTCATCCACAACCTCGTCAACTATCTCCCTGTCTATACCTTTCAGGTACATCTCCTGCCTGACACGGCGCGCGCCGTACTTCTTCACCGTGAAAAGCTGTCTTGCATAGCTCTCTGCAAATGCTCTGTCATCGACAAGGCCGAGGTCCTCCATGCGCCCTGCCGCTTCCTCTGCGGCCTCGGGGCTCAGCTCCTCCTTCAGCCTTGTCACGAGCTCCTTTTTGCTCCTTGCCCTGTACTCCAAAAGATAGAGAGCCTTTTCCTCGGCTCTCCTCTTCTCTGATTTTCTGACAAGCTCATGAAGCTCCTCATCGTCAAGCTCAGTCCCCTCGGTTATGCGGTTCATCTCAAGGGTGACCGTATCGAGCTTCATGGCCTCCTCGCCGTCTATATACAGCTGTGAGAGACCCTTTCTGCGGGGCTTTATCGCAGTTATCCGCATCACTCGTCGTCTACTGTTATGTCAATGTCTGCGGCTATATTCACTGCCGGAGCTTCCTTCGGCACAGGTGCGGCTTCAACCTTCTTTACCACAGGGCCTGAGGTTTTAGGCTCCTCAGCAGCAGCTCCTCCCGAAAGTCCGAGAAGCTTCTCCCTTACCTTTGCCTCTACCTCGGAGAGCATCTCAGGATTTTCCTCAAGGAGCTTCTTTGAATTATCCTTGCCCTGAGCAAGTCTGGCTCCGTTATAGCTAAACCATGCTCCGCTCTTGTGGATTATATCCATCTCAATTGCGGCATCCATTATCTCGCCCATCCTTGATATGCCCTCGCCGTACATTATGTCAAACTCAGCGACCTTGAACGGCGGAGCAACCTTGTTCTTTACGACCTTAACCTTGGTGTGGTTGCCGACCACGTCGCCGCCTACCTTGAGGGACTCGACTCTGCGGACATCAAGTCTTACGGATGCGTAGAACTTGAGAGCGCGGCCGCCCGGTGTAGTCTCGGGGTTGCCGTACATGACTCCGACCTTCTCACGAATCTGGTTGATGAATATCGCAACGCAGTTGGACTTTGATATTGCACCGGCAAGCTTTCTCATTGCCTGAGACATAAGCCTTGCCTGAAGTCCGACATGGCTGTCACCCATCTCGCCCTCTATCTCAGCTCTCGGCACAAGTGCTGCTACGGAGTCGATGACTATTACATCTATAGCTCCCGAAGCGATGAGCTTCTCGGCTATCTCAAGCGCCTGCTCACCTGTATCCGGCTGTGCGACAAGGAGTGAATCTATGTCTACTCCGAGATTATGGGCATACACAGGGTCGAGCGCATGCTCAACATCTATGAACGCCGCGTTGCCGCCAAGCTTCTGTCCCTCGGCCACACAGTGAAGCGCAAGGGTTGTCTTACCTGAGGACTCAGGCCCGAATATCTCGATTATTCTTCCGCGCGGAAGTCCGCCGATTCCGAGGGCAATATCAAGTGTGAGTGAACCTGTGGATATTGCCTCAACATTGAGCGCCTGTGTCTGGCCGAGACGCATGACTGCGCCGTCACCGAACTGCTTCTTTATCTGTGTCAATGCGCTTTCAAGCGCCTTTGCTCTTTCATCTGCCATGTTGTTCTCCTCCGATAAATCTTCTTTTATTTCACTTTAAGAATTTCATGATGCAAGCAGGTATTAAGCTCTGTTAAAAACTTCGTTACAGGCTTCGCGATAAACATCATCAGCTCTGTCATTATCCGGCTGTGCAGCTGGAATAACTGCGAAACTGCGAAACTCCGTAATTGTGAAACCTCATAAGCTTAACTTCGTAATTCCGCAGCTGCAGAGTTATCGCCGTGACACTTATTTCTCACAAAGTCTCTGCCCTGCCCTTACACTTATGTATTATACACATTTGGTGTGTCATAAAAATACCTATGAAAAATTTATTCCAGGCCCGCGGCTCTTCCCCGTGACAAGCAGTATTATACATGAAATTCAATGCAATTTCAACTATATCGAACAAATTTTTCGAAATAATTATTCAAAACAAAGGCTGCAATTTATAGAATTACAGGATCGTACAGTTACGATATTTTAAAGCAGCAAAGTTACAAAGTTACGCTGTTATGCAGTTACGCAGCTGCAGAAGTGCCGCTTTCACTGCTGCAGAACTGCCCAATTTTGCTGTTTCTTAGCTGCGGAGTTTCTCAGTTACGGAGTTTCTCAGTTTCTCTGCTGCTAAGTTCTTAGGTTTCGCAGATAAGCAAGTTCTGCGGGATTTTTCACAGCAGCACTAAATATCGAGGAACTTTTTTATTTCTGCCATTCTGCCCATGGCATCGGCATATCCGGCGGCATAGAGCTCGCAGAGCTTTGTCCTGTCCCTCTCGAGTCTGTCTATATTGAAGCTCATCTGCGGAGCAATCACGAAAGCGCTTCCGCTCTCTTCCTGTTCCTTTATATAGTCGAGTGTCCTGTTGTAAACCAGGTATCTCAGCTTCATGGACCTTGTGAACCTCGGATATCTGCTGTACTTCAGCTTTATCAGAGGATAAGCCGAATTCGGCTTCTTGCGGTAGTCCCTCGGCTGGGTAAGTATCACTACATTCTTTTTATTGCCGAGCTTTTCGCTCTGCTTTATCGGTATCGAGTCGGCAACTCCGCCGTCAAGATAATATTTTCCGTCTATCTCAACATTTCTCGAGAGAAGCGGCAGTGATGCCGAAGCGCGTATCTTTTCGATATCCTCAAACATATCCTCTATCCTGAAGTATTCTGCGCGTCCGCTCTCAAGGGAGGTGACACAGGAATAGAGCTTCACTCCGTTTTTATTGAGGAAGACGAAGGCATCATTGTCTATCCTGTTCAGCTTTTCGGGAACAGTATGGTAAATGAATCTCTCGCTGAAGAAATCCCCCGTCTTTGCGTATACCTTCCTTCCGCAATAGTAGCTTCTGTCGATATAGTCGAGTATCACCCTCGCCGCTCTGCCTCTCTGGAGGGAATAATAGGAGCAGGCATGGCATATTCCCGCAGAGACACCTATTCCGGTCTTTATCACTACTCCGTTATCAAGCAGGGCATCGACGACACCTGCTGTATAGAGGCCTCTCATGCCGCCGCCCTCAAAGATGAGTCCCGCGTTGGCAATTACGATGTCATTGACGGATACCTTTGACTGCTTTATATCGCTTACTTTCATTATGTTCCGCCCCGTCAGATGAGTATGTTTCCGCCCTCACAGTCGATGGCGACGATGAGCGGGAAATCCTCAAACTCAAGCCTTTTGACAGACTCACATCCGAGGTCCTCAAAGGCGATGACCTCGCAGGACTTTATGCACCTTGCGGCAAGAGCGCCTGCTCCGCCGATTGCGCAGAGATACACTGCCTTATTCCTGATTATGGCGTCTATGACCTCCTGACTGCGCTTGCCCTTGCCTATCATGCACCTGAGGCCCTTATCCATAAACTCAGGGGCAAACTTGTCCATTCTTGAGCTTGTTGTAGGTCCGCATGAGCCGATTGCCATTCCCGGAGGGGTAGGCGTAGGGCCGGCATAGTAAATGCTTGCGTTCTCAAGAGGATAGGGTATCGGCTCGCCCTTATCCATAAGCTCCTTTATGCGCTTGTGGGCGGCATCTCTCGATGTGTATACAGTACCGCTGAGAAGCACTCTCTGACCTGCCATGAGGGTCGGGGCAACTGCGGCTATATCCTTTGTATTTATTCTGATATCTGACATTTAGGTCACTCCCTGTTATGAAAACATCCCTGATCTGCTGACAAACCAGGGATGAATATATTTTTATTTGTTGATTACTTTCTTCCGAATATGGACATTATATCTGTGAAGGTTGAATCTTCCTCAGGATTTCTTGTCACCGGTACTGCAGGAGCTGAAGGCTGCGCTGCAGGTGCCTGCGGCTGTGAATTCACATTGAAGGAACTCACGAATGCGGATGACTGCGGCTTTGGCTGCTGAGCGGCTGTATTTGTGTGAAATACAGGTGCAGTGACAGGAGCCTTAACCTGCGGCTTTGCGCTGAACTCACCGTTCATGCCTGCAAAGCCTGTAGCTATTACTGTTACCATTATCTCGTCATCCATGTTCTCATCGAAGACTGCGCCCCAAATGATGTTTGCATCCTCACTTGCTCTCTCTGTGATGAGCTTGGAAGCCTGATCGATCTCCTCGAGCTCGATGTTCGGGGAAGCCTTGATATTGATGATGACGCCCTTTGCGCCTGCGATTGCTGTCTCGAGCAGCGGGCTGGAGATTGCCTGGTTTGCGGCAAGCTCTGCCTTGTCCTTGCCTGTAGCTGTGCCGACGCCCATGTGAGCATAGCCTGCGTTCTGCATGACGGACTTGACATCCTCAAAGTCGAGGTTGACGATACCCGGAAGCTGGATGAGGTCGGAGATGGACTGAACGCCCTGACGGAGAACATCATCTGCAACCTTGAATGCGTTTGCAAGTGTTATCTTTGTATCTGAAACGAGCTTTAATCTGTCATTGGGGATAACAACGAGAGAATCGACATGCTCCTTCAGGGCTGCTATGCCCTGCTCTGCCTGGAACATTCTGCGCTTGCCCTCGAAGTCGAAAGGCTTTGTTACTATACCGACTGTGAGAGCGCCCATATCCTTGGCAACCTCAGCGACTACCGGAGCCGCTCCGGAGCCTGTGCCGCCGCCCATGCCTGCGGTAACAAATACCATGTCAGCTCCCTTGAGAGCCTCTTCTATGGCTTCTCTTGACTCCTCGGCAGCCTTCTGGCCTATCTCAGGCTTTGCGCCTGCGCCCTTGCCGCCTGTGGTCTTGTCGCCAATCTGAATCTTTATCGGAGCCTGGGTCCTTGAGAGGGCCTGCTTATCGGTATTCATGCAGATAAGATCAACATACTGGATACCGGCCTCAGCCATACGGTTGACTGCGTTTCCGCCGCCTCCGCCGACGCCTACTACCTTTATTACCTGAGCTGCTTCATCTACCATGTTATCAATTGTGAAAGGCATTCTATCTATCCTCCTGTGAATTTGTCAATATATAGGGTAAAAAGCAGAAATAAGTGGTCTTCCACCCTGCTTAATAATCACTTTGATACATCATATATATTAACACTCAAAAAGTAGAATTTCAAGGCAAAAAACACCTGTAACTATAAAATATTTGCAAATTAAATGCTTCGGAAGAGCTTCTTCAGCGCTTCTTTGATTTCTTTCCGGATTTTTTGCCGGATTTTTTCTTTCCGCCGGACCTGCTTCCGTTTCCCTTCTTTTTCTTCTCCGGCTCGGGAGCAGTCAGTCTCTCGTGCATTCCCTTAAAGTCCTTTATGAAGCTTCCCTCACCCTCAAAGGATGCGAAGGCCATGATGACAATCGGGCAGTAGTCGAATCTTATCATGTGATGCTCCACAAAGGAGTGAATGCTTATCAGCGCGGCAGCGGCCATTATCCATGCATTTCTGCGGTTCTTTACGATCATGAACTCATACATTCCTACGGCAGATATGAGTCCGCAGACGCCGTACTTGAAGAGATTCCATATATATGAGGAGTCAAGGAAGAAATACTCAACATTGAGCTGGGCGGCAAGGATCTGGTCATACATCCTGACGAACTGTCCGAAAGCGTTCACATAGTAATCCCTGAAGGCCTCGTTGCCAAGCCTGATTCTGTCTGAAAGGATACTGTTGAGCTTTGCCATCCACGGAATGGACGAGTCATAGAAATACGCAAGGAGCAGAGCCGATGCGCACATGACAAGGGGAATGACGATGCATACTATGAATACCGCCTTTCCGGGAGTATAGTCATTTCCTTTTCTTCTGCACATAATGGTTCTCACCCTGAAGAATATCACGATGAGTGTGAGCATGGAAAGTGAGATGGTGCTGCATCTTGCGTCACAGAATCTGTAAAGGCAGAACGCTATGACAGCGAAAACTCCAGCATCTATGAAGCCTGCCTTCTTCTCTCTCACCAGCATCCATGACACGCATGTGAAGAACACGTGTGAAGCAAAATTTGTTGGGTAGGCAAAGCCGAGGCACATTCTTATCTTCGAGCCGCGGTAATAGATTATCTCCTCAACGAAGCCGAGGCGGCTGCATACCACCGTGACCGCTATGACGGGAACGGAAATGAGCAGCACAGTCTTCAGTATATACTTGTAATTTATGCCGTAGGCCGCCGGTATGAGCACTGCGGCCATGAGTATTCTGTCATCGGGAAAAGCAAGCCATGACTTTGAGAACGAGAAACAGACGAACGCCATGAAGAGAACCGTAAATATTCTGAAGTTTCTCCTCGAGAGTATCCTGAGGCCTCCGGATATTCCCGCGGCATACAGAAATACTGTGTTATAGTTTTCCGGGAATGTTATCTGCCACTTGGTGGAGGATATGAACATTCTGAAAAACAGGGCGGCAAATGATGCCAGGTAAAGTATATCAAGGATGAGATTCCTTGTATCCCTGTCTGTGAACACTCTTGCCGCTTTCTTCATTGTCTGATATTTCCTTTCTGCCCGGCGCTCTCAGGCTGCTGTGATAAACATCTGTCTGATAAAGGTCTGTATGATAAATTCCTGTTTACTGTATTCACGAAGAAGCCCGGAGACTGAAATTTTTCCCGGGAAACTTCTTCTGTTATTCATCGGTTTAAAAATCCGGGATATCGTCGCCTCTGCCAACAGTCGGCTCCGGTGTCGGCTCTTCTGTCGGCTCCGGGGTGATTATTGCTCCGGTCTCGTCCCTCGGCATCGGGGTCTCCTTTGCAAGCGACGGGTCAGGTGTTGCCGACTCGACTATATCGACTCCGTCTATCTCTCTGCCGGAGCCTGAGAAGGTCTCTGTCCAGCTCTTTTCGGATGAGATTTCTTCACTCTCGCCGTTTATGTCGGATGCCTTTGTGGGAGTGAAATATGCCTTGTTGCTGTCGCTCGAAAGGGTAAGGTCAAGGCGACCATATTCATCCTCGCCTATTCCGCTTCCGCTGACTATCTGGATTCCGAAGTTCAGCTTATATCTGAGGTCCGAGTATCCTCCGATCTCAAATATCACTCTGTCGTCATATTTTATCTCTATATCATAGATATCGGAGATATCTATCTCTGTTATCTTCGTGTCACGCTCATTGAGGTACTCGTTTATCGATGTATATATCTTCTGGACATTGTCGTTGTCGAATTTCAGGTAGCCGCCGTCATCACTTATCGAGCCTCCGACAAGTATTATGGAGTTCATGGCCTTTGCGTTTGCCATCTCGAGAAGCTTTCCCGTGCTGCTGACATAAGCGTACATGCCGTTATATGGCACACTGTACCTTGGCTGGGTTTCCGTCACGATTATCTTAAGCTCGGATGGATACTCCCTTGAGATTTTCACGCTCTCCACATAGGGATAGGCCGCCTTCAGGCTTTTCTCGATGCTCTCACGGCTTACAAAGACAAGGTTGTCGCCGCTTGTCACGCCGCAGGCCTCGACTATCTGGTTTATGGAATACTTGGTCACACCGCTGACACTGATTGTCCTGACACGGAAAAAGAGAAATATGCAGATTATTCCCGTGACAGCGCACACAAGGATGACTATCAGGAGCGCAAGCAGTCCCTTTCGTCTGCTCTTTCTCCTGAGGGCCTTTTCTTCCGGAGAGGCGGCAGGAGAGCTTTCCTTTTCCTCGGCATCATCGGCATAGGCCTCATAATCTCCGAGGTCATCGACACTCAGGTCATCGACATAATCTTCCCCGAGAATGTCCTCGTCATCCGATGCGTAATCGGTTTCTTCCTCGTATTCTTCACCTGATTCGGCTTCGTTCCCGTCTTCAGACTGCAGAGACTCTTCCGCAGATGTTTCTCCTATCTCTTCGCTGATTATCTCATCAAGCTCTTCATCGCTATAGATGTCCGGCAAATTCTCTCCCTCCTTTCCGGTGTATTCAGCTGTAGTGTTTAACTTTATGCTAAATTATCATATTAAACTGACTGCTTTAAGCTGTCGTATCAAACTTCGACACCTGCCGCAGCCATTATCTCACGGTAGATTCTCTCGTTTGCGTCGGAAACACTCATCTCTGCGGCATGCATACCGTAGGAGGCAAGCTTCTCGGGGTCTAAGAGCATGCCCTCGAGCTTCTCAAGAAGATATTCGCCCGAGAGATCCTTCTCCTCGATTATCTCGGCTGCATTTCTGTTTACGAGAGCCATTGCGTTGTGATACTGATGATTCTCGGCAACATTCGGTGACGGAATCAGCAGTGAAGCTTTTCCGAGCGCCTCTATCTCTGTGAGGCTTATCGCTCCTGAGCGGCTTATGACAACATCCGCCGCTGCAAGGCAGTCTGCCATGTTGTTGATATACTCAAGTATACGGACATTTTTGGCTGAATCAAGGTCAACTCCCGCTTCCTTTACCTTTGCGGGGAACTCCTTGTATCTTGTTCCGTAGCCGTGTATGTGCTGATACTTTCCGCTGTCCGCAGAGGCCTTCAGCACTGTTATCATTGCATCGTTTATTCTCTCGGCGCCGAGGCTTCCGCCGAAGGAAAGCACCATCGGTCTCTCATCGAGTCCGAGTCTCTGCCTTGCCTCTTCCCTGTTCACCCTCAGTATCTCGGGACGCACAGGATTTCCGGTCACCACTATATGAGCCTCCGCGGGCAGATATTTCTTTGCGTCCTCAACCACGAGCATTACGGTCTTAACCGACTTTGCGAGCATTTTGATGGTAACTCCCGGGAAGGCGTTCGACTCATGCACAACGCATGGTATTCCGAGCTTTGCGGCCTCTCTTATCACCGGGCCGGAAACATATCCTCCTGTGCCCACGCAGACATCGGGCTTGAATTCCTTTATTATCTTCTTCGACTCAAGAGTGGAGGTTGCAAGCCTGCCGACTGTCTTGATATTCCTTATTATATCCGCAGGAGCAAAGCTGCGCTGAAAACCGGATATATGTATTGTCTTTATGTCATATCCTGCGGGTGGGACGAGCCTCTCCTCCATGCCGCCCTTATTGCCGACAAAAAGTATCTCGGCATCCGGCTGACGGCTCCTCAAGTATCCCGCAGCCGCAAGCGCGGGGTTTATGTGTCCGGCTGTTCCGCCGCCTGTAAACAGAACTCTCATTTCAGTTTTCTCCTATTACAATGTATTTTCTGACAGAGAAGCCTTAATGGCTCCTGAATTATCTTCAAGCTGTACTGAAAGGAGCCGGGACCGACTGCTTCTTTTCCCGGGACTTTGCCCGCACCGGAAGCCGTCCTGCCGCTCCGTTAAAACTCTGCTTCTTTTTCCTCGCTTGCCTGAATCTGCTGCTCTATCCTTGTAGTATCGTTATAGTTGTTTCGTGAGATTGAGAGCAGAACGCCCACCTCTCCGAGCAGCATCAGAAGCGATGTGCCGCCGTAGCTGAAAAACGGAAGTGATATTCCGGTATTCGGAATGACTCCGGTGACAACGCAGATATTGAGCGCAGCCTGAAGTCCTATGGTAAAGGTAATGCCGAGACCGAGAAGAGCGCCGAATCTGTCACGGGCATTGAGAGATATTTTATATCCCCTGTAAACAAGAAATATGAAGAGAACTATGACAAGACATGCCCCGACAAAACCGGTTTCCTCACAGTAAACCGCAAAAATGAAGTCATTCTGCGGCTCGGGGAGGAAAAGATACTTCTGCCTTGAATTTCCGAAGCCCAGACCCAGGAGTCCGCCGGAGCCTATCGCATACAGTGACTGGACAGTCTGATATGTATCGACTCCGTCCGGAGGATTAAAGGGACTGAGCCAGCCCTGTATTCTCCTGAGGGCATAGGCGAAATTATCCGAATTCGTGATAACCACTCCCAGCGCTGCTGCTCCCAATGCTCCGAGTCCGGCAAACCACCTGAATTTAATGCCGCCGATTAACATAACGATGGCGCTGATTATGCAGATGATGATGGTGGCAGATATATGCTTTTCGGCTATGATAAGAACGACTGTAATCGCAAGCACTGCGAACGCCGGAATAAAAACCTTCTTTGTGTAATTCTTTTCGTCAGTCTGACGGGAAAGTATGTTGGCAAGGGCTACTACTATGCCGAACTTTGCAACCTCGCTTGCCTGAAACTGTATCGGTCCTATGCTTATCCACCTGTAAGCGCCGTTTATCTGAGGAACGATACTCGTTCCCTTGAATACAAGAACCACAGCGAGCAGACCGATATATCCGATAAAGAACGGCCACGCCAGTTTCTGGAAATTTCGATAGTTAAAGGTCGAGATAAAGAGCATGGCGATTACACCGCCGATTGCAAATATTCCCTGCTTGCGTATATACGCATAGCTGTCGCCCTCGTAATAGTAGCCGTAGGCATAGCTTGCGGAAAAAAGCGTAACCAAACCTATGCCGAGGAGAATGAGAACTGCGATAAGCAGATACATATCAAGACCTATTCCGAGAGTAAACACTCGGTTCCACAGCTTTCTGCGGCGCTTTGCCGGAGCAGGCGCGTTTGGCCTTTCCTGCTGTCTGTTAAGCGGCATCTGCCTTATGTTATCCGGACGATAATTCAATATTTCTCCTCCCCTTCTTTTAATCTTTAAAGTTCAGGTTTGTGTTGAAAGTCTTACATGCCGAATGCCGCAAGCAGAATGCATACAAGACCTGCGGCAAGGCTCACTGCGCTGAATACAAAGCATATCTTTATCTCATTCCAGCCGCAGAGCTCAAAGTGATGATGTATCGGTGTCATCTTGAATATCCTTTTGCCGTGGGTGAGCTTGTAGTAAGTGACCTGCATGACAACGGATACTATCTCAGCGATGTAGATTATTCCCATCGGGATAAGCAGTATCGGCGCATTTATGCCGTAGGCAAGCGCACAGACCATTCCGCCGAGAAAGAGAGAACCCGTATCGCCCATAAAGACCTTTGCGGGGTTGAAGTTCCAGATGAGGAAGCCGAGACATCCTCCGGCAGTGGCTGCCGCAAGCACTGCCATGCCGGCATTCTTGAGTATGAATGAGATGACCATGAAGCACAGGCACACCACAAAGGTGACTGAGCTGTTGAGTCCGTCGATGCCGTCGGTGAAGTTGACCGCGTTCACCATGCCGACTATGAATACGGCTGATATTATGTAGTAGAAGATTCCCCACCTCACGGTGCCGACAAAGGGTATGACCATGCTGTCAGAGCCGCCTGCAAGTCTTATGGTTATCAGGTAGCAGATTACCACGGCGAACTGAAGCCTGAGCTTCTGAAGCTCATTGAGGCCGAGGTTCCTTTTCTTTTTTATCGAGATGAAGTCATCCATGAAGCCGATAAGTCCCATGGCAGATGCCATGAGCATGCCTGCGGCTGTTCTGACAACCGAGAGCATCGTCTCACCGCCCACAGAGGCGCAGTAGAGCGAATAGGAGATTATCAGCGCGATGAGGGAGCCTGCCGCAAACATTATTCCGCCCATTGTAGGGGTTCCCTGCTTGCTGCGGTGCCATGTCGGTCCTTCCTCCCTGATGTTCTGACCGAACTTCAGCTTATGAAGGAAAGGGACAAGCTTTATTCCTGACAATGCCGTGACGGCGAAAGCGATCACCGCCGCAAGCGCCGTATATATTCCCCCAAGAAAACTCATGATTCTACCCCCCGTTGTTAGTTTCGTGTGGATGAGCCGCTGCTCATGAATGTTATGCTGATGACGGTTCCGGGCTTTACCTTCTCGCCAGCCTCTATGTCCTGATACTGCGCTATGGCAGAATCGTCGCTGGCATTTCCGTCTATGTAAATCTGAAGGTCGTCAATCATTGCCATGAACTGACAGTTCGCAAGGTCAACTCCGGCAAAATCAGGGACCGTGACAAGATCTTTTTCCTTTATCTCTGTCGCTATATATACATATATGCTTCCGTCAGAAGCAAGCTCGGTTCCAAGCGATGGCACCTGCGAGGTTATGACATCGTCCTCGCTGTACTCCTCGTCAAACACTGTGAGATAAAGATCGGTATCGGCAAGAGCCTCCCTCGCTTCTGCCACCGTCATTCCGGTAAGTCTCGGCGCATAGGCAGTTGTCGATGCCTCGCCGGTCTCACTTGTATCCTTCTCAACACCGAGATACGGCAGAACCTCAGACATTATCTGAGAGAACACAGGAGCTGCCATGGCTCCGCCGGATGCCGTAGTCGGGTCAGGCTCATCATAGAAGACAAGCAGCGCATACTGAGGATTATCTGCGGGAGCAAAGCCGCAGTAGGAAGCGATATACTGGAGAACTACGCTGTCCTCATCCTCATCTTCGCCGAGCTTTGAGAGAGCCTCGGTATACTCTGTTATCTTCTCGGAGGTACCGGTCTTGCCGGCTACATGATATCCGCTGACATAGCCGTTTGAACCGGTTCCGCTTGTTGCGTTCTGCTCAAGTATCGCAGTGACAAGCTCTGCTGTCTCCTCGCTTATTACCTGTCTCTTGGCATCGGTATTTCCCGATGAAACTATATTTCCGTCGCCGTCAAGGACCTTATCGACCACATGAGGCTGAACAAGATAGTCGCCGTTTGCTATTGCGCAGCAGGCTGTTATCATCTGTATCGGAGTAATGGTGAAGTTCTGTCCGAAGGTCTCTGTGGCGAGCTCGACAGGTCCGAGGTCATCCTCATCGTAGTATGTGCCGAGTATCTCGCCCGGAAGGTCTATTCCCGTGATCTCGGTCATGCCGAAGGCCTCAAAGTACTTGAAGAACACACTGCTTCCCATGGCCTTACCGACCTGCATGAAGAATGGGTTGCAGGAGTTGCATATTCCCTCCCAGACTGTCTCGGTGCCGTGGGCGTCCGGACTTACCCAGCAGTTTATCGGCTCCTCATTCTCATACGGAATGTATGAGCCCTCGCAGACATATTCGGTTTTTTCATCTATGGTACCGCTGTCAAGCGCCATGGATGCCGTGACCATCTTGAATACGGAGCCGGGCATATATGTATCCGACACAGCCTTGTTTGTCCACTGATCGTAGTAGGCATCTATGTATGCATCGTTAAGCTCCTCGCCCGTGAGGGTTGAGAGAAGAAGATTTGCGCTCTCGCTGGTTATCTCATCCGGGTTATTGCAGTCAGGGGAATCGGACTGGGCCATTGCTATTATGGAGCCGTCGTTGACATCCATCAGTATTGCGACTGCGCCGTTTTGAACCGAATATTTTTTGACACCCTCGTTCAGGTACTTTTCCACTATGCTCTGGACGGTCTCATCGATGGTCAGCACGAGGTCATATCCGTCCTCCGCCTCGATGAGGGTCTCATACTCAAAGGGCATGTCACCGTTTGCGGCGTTCTTGGAGCTTACCATGCGCCCCGAGGTTCCGCTGAGCTCATCATCATAGTAAAGCTCAAGTCCTGCAAGGCCTGTATTGTCGGTTCCGGTGTAGCCGATGACGACCGACGCAAGAGTGCTGTATGGATAGTAGCGCTTATAGTCCTCCTCGTATATCATTCCCGAGCCTATATCCATGTTATCCACATAGTCCTCGATGAGCTCTTTCTCGCCTGTCTCGACCTTTCGCTTTATCACAGTATACTGCACATCGGAATCAAGCTGGTCGAGCAGCTCGCTGTAGTCAAGTCCGAGTATCTGGGAAAGTCCTGTGGCAAGCAGTGCTGTCTTATCATCGTCAAGGGTATTGGGGTCGCAGGCAATGGTCCACACCTGCGCCGACTGCGCGAGCACCTTTCCCGAGCGGTCATATATCGTTCCTCTGGATGCGCTGAGGGTAGTTGACGCAAGGCTCTGGTCAAGAGCAGCAGACCTCATCTCCTCGCTGCGGAGTATCTGCCAGTTGAAAAGGCCAAGGACAGCTGCACCGAAGGCAATAACGATAAACAGTATTACCAGGAATGCCGCTCTTTTTGATACACGCTGCTTATTATTTATATTTTTATTCTTTGCTTTTTTCTTTTCCGCTCTTCTCGGCCTTTCTGCAGGCATCACTTTCTCCTTTCAATCCTATTTCCGGTGTGAACAAAAAGAGAGTCAAAGGCATAACCCCCAACTCCCCGTAAAATCAGGTCTTAAAACCACGAACATATAGTCTTCCACAACCGCTCCAGGACACCGCTGCTCTCCTCTTCCTCTATGACTGCGGTGTCTCCGCCTGTGAGGTTCACATAATATGTCTGGTCGGAGGTAGCCTTTGTCATGCCGAGCACGCTCTTTGCGTATTTTTCAAGCTCTGAGCTGCTCTTGTCTGAGGTCATCTCCATCTCAAGCTGTACCTGAAGGCTCTGAAGCTGCGCAAGCTCCTCCTGCTTTGCCTCTATATTTGAGTAAAGGTTGGTGAGCTTTACCTTGCCGAAAAACAGGCCGAACATCATTCCGAAAAACAGCACCACAAGCGCTATTGTCGCTACGGCAGACTTTGAATTGACTCCTGCGAGTCTTGACTTTCTTATCTGCTTCTCAGTTATTCTTATGAGGTTCTGTTTTCTCTTTTTCTCCGCCTTCAGGTCCTTTTTCCTGACCCTGAGCGGTACTTCCTGAGGGACCGCCTTTCTGACGGTATTGCCATCTATCTCAGCGGATACTCTTCTGTACTCAGGCATAAGCTCCCTCCTTTCCTTCTTTCTTTATCTGCGGCAGAACTTACTCCTCTGCCTTTTCTATTACACGGAGTCTTGCGCTCCTGGCTCTCGGGTTCACCGCAAGCTCATGGGGTCCCGGCGCAAGTCCCTTTTTATATACAAGCGTTCCGCGCGGCTTCTTTCCGCACACGCACACCGGAAAATCCGGCGGACACACGCAGCCGCGGCACCACTCTGCCATCTGCCTCTTGACTATCCTGTCCTCAAGGGAATGGAAAGTGATTATCGACAGCCTTCCTCCCGGCTTCAGCAGCTCAAATGCTGCCTTCATGCCTTCTTCAAGGACGTCAAGCTCTGCGTTTACCGCTATTCTCAGTGCCTGAAAGGTCTTTCTTGCGGGATGTCCTCCCTCACGCCTGACGGTCGCAGGAACGGCTTCCTTTATTATCTCAGCAAGCTCGAGTGTTGTTTCTATCTTCTTTTCCTCACGGCGCTTCACTATGGCTTTCGCTATCCTCGCCGCACTCTTATCCTCACCGTAGCGGGAGATTATTTCGGCAAGCTCCTGCCATGAGAGTGAATTCACAAGATCGGCGGCGCTCATTCCGCTTTTGCTCATCCTCATGTCAAGGGGCGCGTCATAGTGATAGGAGAAACCTCTCTCGGGGGTATCGAGCTGATAGGAGGAAACTCCGATGTCCATGAGCACTCCGTCGACTGCGCTGACGCCGTTTTCTGCCATAAGCGAGGCAAGGGATGAAAAGTTGCCCTCAAGCACCCTTGAGCCCGGATACTTCGAGAGCCTTTCGGTGCATACCTTTATCGCATCGGGGTCCTGATCTATCGAATAGAGCATTCCGCCCGCTGTGAGTCTTTTCAGTATTGCTTCGGAGTGGCCTCCGCCGCCTGCCGTGCAGTCTGCATATATGCCGTCGGGCTTTATGTCAAGTGAATCTATCGTCTCTTCAAAGAGAACGGGGATATGTCTGAATTCTTTTTCTTCCATCACAGTATCAGTCCTGCGAGAGCCTCGCTGATGTCATCCTCGGACTGGGCGCTGATGTAGCTCATCCAGCTCTCGGTATTCCATATCTCGGCTCTGGTTCCCGTGCCGACCACGGTAGCCTCCTTGTCGAGGCCTGCATACTCTCTGAGCGACTGGGGGAGGAGTATTCTTCCCTGCTTGTCCGGCTCGACCTCCGCCGCGCCGCCGAAGAAGAATCTCTTCAGCTTGACCGACTGTGTTTCCGGCAGAGCCGATATCGAATCAAGTGCCTTCTGCCAGCTTTCCGGTGAAAAGACGAAGAGGCATCTGTCAAGTCCCTTGCAGACATAGAATACATTGCCGAGGTCTTCACGGAATTTCGATGGTATTGTGACTCTTCCCTTGCTGTCAAGGTTGTGCTGATACTCTCCGTAAAGCATCGTCTTCTCCTCCTTCCGTGCGGTCTTCAGGTCAAAGGTCTCAAAAAATGACACTTTTAGACACTTTTCCCCACTCTTATGGTTATTATAGACGAAAGCAGAGCTTTTTTCAAGTTTTTTATCAAGTTGTTTTTCATTTCGGGCGAAATCGGAAAATATTGTGTCAAAAAAAGGCACAACCACTATATGCTGTGGCTGTGCCTGTCATTTATATCATTATGATGTGTATATGCGGAATTTTTTCGCGGAACAAACCGGTGTTTCCCGCAAGCTTTGTTTCCAGTAAAATCCGTTTTCTGCAAAATCCGTCTGCCGCAAAATTTGTCTGCTGTGAGCTGCTTCTTCCGAAAAGATTATTTCAGCAGAAGCTGTTCAACTGCGTATTCAGCTGCGTACTCAGGCGGTAAAATGCCGGATCCTGTATGCTGCAGGCATTACTCCTCTGTCGGCTGTCCCTCCGGGGCACTCTGGCCTGAGAGCTCTTTGCGGCGCGCATCCCTGATGGACTGTCTTGTCCTGCGAAGCTCTGTGAGTATTGCTGCAAAGCTCTCATCTGACTGACGGAGGAACTCCTCCACGTAATCATAGGAAGCTGTGAGGCGCTGCTTGTAGTCATCCTGGGACTCACGAAGTGTCTCGGCTGCTCTCTGCTGTGCCTGGCGGACTATCTCCTCCCTTGCGACAAGTGCCTCTGCCTGCTGCTTTGCGGTCTTTGTGATGGCTGATGCCTCGTTTCTTGCGTCCTGGAGAATTCTCTCGCGGTCTGCGACTATTGCGCGTGAGCGGTCGATCTCCTCGGGAAGGCTCTGTCTTATCTCGTCGAGTATTGCGAGGGCCTCCTGTGTATCGGTGAGAGTCTTGCCCGACATGAAGGGGATGCTCTTTCCGTCTGAGAGAACCTGCTCGAGTTCTGCGAATAAATCTTCAAGTGCTGCGTTTATATTTGGCATGATATCTGTTTCCTTTCAATTATTTTCCTGTTAAGCGGCTTCCTGCAAAAATGTCATACATTTCATGTCAAGCATTTCATGTCAGACATTTCCGGGCGTGAGCCTTGCCTTTATTCTGTCCATGACAGCTTCGGGAACGAACGGCGAAATGTCGCCGCCGAAGGAAGCTATCTGCTTTACCATTGAAGATGACAGAAACATATACTCGCTGGATGTGGGTATGAAGACCGTCTCAAGCTGCGGGTTAAGTTTCTTGTTGGTGAGGGCCATCTGAAATTCGTACTCAAAGTCGGACATAGCCCGAAGTCCCTTTATCAGGGTGTTCACTCCGTTCCTGGCGGCATAGTCGGCGAGAAGTCCCTCGGTGGAATCTATCGTGACCGGAAGTCCTTCTGTCGCGATCCTCAGCAGCTCCATCCTCTCTTCCGTGGAGAAAGCGGCATGCTTTGCCGGATTTATCGGCACCGTGACGATGACCTCATCAAATATATTGCAGGCCCTGTGGATGACATCCATGTGACCCAGCGTGACCGGGTCGAACGAGCCCGGGTAAATCGCTCTTTTCATTCTGATATTCTCCTAAGCCCCTCAGTCATCGGCATGCTCATAGCTTGTGAGGATTATCTTGCCGTATTTGTAGTCCTTCAGTTTTTTGAGGCTGCCGACTCTCTCGGGAAGCTCCTCATCTATGGGATGCTCGGCTATCAGTATTCCTCCTGCGCTCAGCTTTCCGGCTGCCGCTTCCATTCCCTGCAGAAGCAGTCCCGTCCTGTAAGGCGGATCGAGGAAAGCCACATCGAAGGTCTCGTGTATGTTTCTCACATACACTACAGAATCTGCATTGATAACCTTTGCGCTGTCTTCAAAGCCGCAGTGGGATACATTCCGCTCTATGACCGCTATGGACTTCTTCGAGGCATCGAGGAAAAACGCCTTCTCTGCCCCGCGGCTTAGCGCCTCAAGACCTATCTGGCCCGAGCCTGCGAACATATCGAGGAAAACTCTTCCCTCTATGCGGAACTGGATTATGTTGAAGAGGGCCTCTTTTATCTTTTCGGGGGTCGGGCGGACCTCCATGCCCTCAAGGGCCTCAAGCCTTCTGCCTCTGGCAGAGCCTGTGATAATTCTCATTTAAATTCTCCGCTGTTTCTGTTTCATCAACCGTTATTATTGCATTATTTGGGCTGATTGTCAACCGTCTTGAAAAAATATGCTCTCAGCGGAGGTTAGCCTCTGACCACTTATATGCCCTCAGCTCGCCGCTGCAGAGAAGCTCGGGGTAATCCCACTGGCGAAGCACCTCATAGACTCCTATGGCAACGGAATTCGAGAGGTTCAGGCTTCTTGCCTCATCTATCATCGGTATTCTCACGCAGGAGGAGAGATGCTCGAAGAGCAGCTTTTCCGGCAGACCCGCTGTCTCCCTTCCGAAGAAGAGGAAGGCATTGTCCGGGTACCTGGCATCCGTGTGCCTGTGCTGAGCCTTGGTGGTAAAGAAGAAGAAATTCTCCTCATACTGCCTGTTCTTATTCATGAAATCATCGAGGGAAGTATAGAAGCTTATATCAAGAAGATGCCAGTAGTCGAGTCCTGCGCGCTTGAGCTTTTTGTCATCTATCTGAAAGCCCATGGGTCCCACGAGGTGAAGCCTTGCTCCTGTGCAGGCGCAGGTTCTTGCTATGTTGCCGGTGTTCTGCGGAATCTCCGGCTCAACCATGACTATATTGAGTGTGCGTTTTTCTGTCTGCAATTTTCCTTACCTCTTGAAACTTAGAGCTTGAAAATTATTCCGAGGACTGCGGCTGCGGCTATGAACACCACGGGATGCAGCTTCTTGAATATTCTCTGTCCCGCAAACATGACTATGAATATTATTATCGGTACTATATTGAAAAGGTCAAGAAGGCTTCCGCTTGCCTGAAAGGCGCTTATATCGATGAGCGTTACCCTGACTATCTGAGTCCACGCAAGAGCGATGAGTCCGCAGACAGCCGGGCGCAGGGCATAGAAGGAATCCTTGACGAGCTTTGAATCCTTGAATTTATTCAGTATATTTGCGACGAGGATTATTATCACAAGTGATGGAAGCACAAGCGCAAGCGTGGCAACGAAGGCGCCGAAGACTCCGCCGATGAAGCCATACTCGGAGTATCCCGTGGTGAAGCCTGCGTAGGTTGCCATGTTTATGCCGATAGGTCCCGGTGTTGACTCGGAAACGGCTATCATGTCGCTGAGCTCCGACACAGAGAACCAGGGGTACTTTGCCGCCATCTCACTTAAGAACGGAAGAGTAGCGAGGCCGCCGCCGATTGCGAAGAGACCTGTCTTGAAGTATTCCCAGAAAAGCAGAAGGTATATCATTTCTTTGCCTCCTTATCTTTCTTGGGAGCAAATCTGCCGTAGATGAGGCCGAATGCTATTGCTGCGACAACCATGTATACGGTCGAAATGTCAAGGAAGAGGCATACACCGAGCACTACCGCGAAGATTATTATGCCCACTATATCCTTGACGCCCTTTTTCCAGAGGGATATGACTGCATTGAGCACAAGGGCGCAGACTGCTATCTTTATGCCTGCCAGGGCATGCTGGACATACACATTGTCGGCAAAATTTCTGATGAAGGCGGCAATTATCATTATTATGAAGAAAGATGGCACGACAACTCCCCCTGTCGCCGCTATCGCTCCGGGGATGCCCCTCTTTTTGTAGCCGATAAAGGTTGCGGTATTTACTGCGATTATTCCCGGGGTGCACTGACCCACGGCGTAGTAGTCGAGCAGCTCCTCCTCGGTCGCCCACTTATAGCGGTTCACTACCTCTCTTGTGAGCATGGGGAGCATTGCGTAGCCACCGCCGAAGGTGATGCCGCCTATCTGGACAAAGGTTATGAAAAGCTTCCAGAGGCTTACCCTCTCCTTCTGAGGCTCTGTTTTCTTAGTGTTTTTTCCCAATTTTACATCCTCCTGTGTAATTTCACAGCTTCTCAGCTCTGTAATTTTATAATTTCACAGCTTTACTACGGTCGGCTCATGCCCGAGGGCAGGTATTATCTTCTCTTTGAGGTCGGAAACCTTAATCCTCAGGCTTGAGGTATTCATGCACGGATGGCATCCGAAGTATTCTGCTTTGAGGACATCCTCATCTATCAGCAGCCTTACCCTCTTCCCCTTATCGTTCATCAGTCCGAGAACGCTGACGGAGCCCGGCATGGTATCGAGGAATTCAAGCATATGCTCCTCGCCCGCAAATGAAAGCCGGGAAGAATTTATCTGAGCGGATATGTCCTTTGTTTTGAATTTCTTGCTGCCGGGAATCATGAGAAGATAGAAGTCCGTCTGCTGACGGTTGCAGAGGAAAAGATTCTTGCATATCACGGCCTCGAGGGTTCTGTCTATCTCCTCGCAGACCTCCATGGTCATGGCAGGCTCATGGTCTATCCTCATATATTCGACGCCTATGGAATCGAGAAAATCATAGGTTCTTATTTCCCTTGCTTCTCTTCCCTCAGATGAAGCGGGGCGGCCGTTCTCAAGCTGCATCTCTCTTTTCTCCTTCTTTTCTTTCTGAGAAATTATGTTAACCCACAAGGAGATAAAAAGCAAGAAAAACTTATCTGAGGTTTTACTGCTGAAACTTCCTCTGAGGCTTTCCTGCGGAAAGCTCCCTCATCCTCCGCCCGGCAGACAGCTTATTTCACTTCCTCTGTTTGCGGAGAAATACAAAAAAGTATCACACTTATTTCACATTAATGCTATAATATTGTGAAGTACAGAAAAAGGAGGACAAAGTTACGCAGATGTACAATTTACTTGTTGTTGACGATGAATTCGGAATAAGAATGATAATAAAGAAATACGCTGAATTTGAGGGACACACCGTCACTGAGGCTTCGGACGGAATGGAGGCCGTGAACCTTGTGAGAAAGTCCCCCGACAAATTCGACCTGATAATAATGGATGTCATGATGCCGGAGCTCGACGGCTTCTCGGCAGTGAAGGAGATAAGAAAGGTAAGCACGGCGCCTTTTCATGCTCTCGGCAAGAGGCGAGGAATACGACCGCATACACGGCTTTGAGCTCGGTGTTGATGACTATGTGGTGAAGCCATTCTCACCAAAGGAGCTGATGATGAGGATAAGCGCGATAATGAACAGAGTGAAATCATCGGCAAAGACTGACGAGCACGAGATATTCGCTGCCGAAGGTCTTGTCATCGACTACACAAGCCGCATCGTCACCATTGACGGCGAGCGCACAGACCTCTCACCGAAGGAGTATGATCTCCTCTATTACCTTGTGACAAACAGGGGCATAGCGCTGACGAGGGACAAGCTCATCTCAAATGTATGGGGCTATGACTTCTACGGCGATGACAGAACCCTCGACACTCACATCAAGCTCCTCAGAAAGAGCCTTGGTCCTTACGCAAAATTCATAGTAACGCTAAGAGGAGTTGGTTACCGTTTTGAAAACCAGTGAAATTGAAAGCGGACTTGTTCCTGCCGTACAGGACAGCGCTGCGGGCGAAGGCAGAAAGAGGAAGATACCGAGGTTCGGCATAAGGTTCCACATCTTCACGGGATTTACGATATTCGTTGCTGTGATAGTTGCGCTGCTGTGGATCTTTCAGATTGCCATGCTGAATTCATTCTACAGGATGATACGAAAAGCTGAGGTAAAGAGCACAATGAGCGATGTCATCTCCTGCATAAACGATGATGACTTCGAATCAAAAATGCTTGACATATGCAGAAACCAGAATCTCGAGGTGCTGATAACCGACGAGAACGGAATCGGAAAATTCACCCAGGTAAACGGCCGCTCTGAGCTTTTCGGCTACATTATTTCCAGCAACGCCGCAGAGATGTATCAGGAGACTGTCGAAAACGGCGGTGAGCTTTCCCTCACCATTGACAACACCGACAGCACATCCTCATACAACTATTACTTTGAGGATTTCGGCATACCGGGGCGCAGCAAGAAATATGAGGACTCCGAGATATACGTAAATGTCAGGATATGCTCAGCCGAAAGCGGCGAGAGCCTGATGGTCATGCTCACTGCGGGACTTGTGCCCATAGACTCCACCATTACGACTCTGAAGGTTCAGCTCTGGGTGCTTACCGCCGTGATGATAATTCTCTCAGCGATACTTGCCTTAGCCATCTCAAGGAGACTCTCACAGCCGATAGAGGCGATAAACAGCTCGGCAAAGGAGCTTGCAAAGGGCAGCTATGACACAGAGTTTACTGAAAGCGGCTCCAAGGAGATAGCGGAGCTTGCGGGAACACTGAACTACGCAAGAGTGGAGCTCTCCAAGGTTGACGGACTGAGGCGTGAGCTGATAGCAAATGTATCCCACGACCTGAGGACGCCGCTCACCATGATAAAGGGCTACAGCGAGGTGATGCGTGACATACCCGGCGAGAACACTCCCGAGAATGTTCAGGTCATCATTGACGAGACCGAGCGCCTGACAAGCCTTGTAAACGATATGCTCGATATCAGCAAGCTTGAGTCGGGCACCATCACCCTCGACAGGGCGACGGTCAACATAACCTCGAGCGTCAAGGCGATACTTCACAGATATGACAAGCTCGCCGACTACCGCTTCATATTCAATTATGATAATGAGGTCTATGTTGACGGAGACGAGCTGAAGCTCTCACAGGTAATCTACAACCTCGTCAACAATGCAATAACCTACACAGGCGAGGACAAGACAATCACGATAGACCAGAAGAAATCGGGCGGCAAGGTCACGATAAGCGTGAGCGATACCGGCGAGGGAATACCTGCCGATAAGCTGCCCTACATCTGGGAGAGATACTACAAGGTGGACAAGGCCCACAAGAGAGCCCAGCGCGGCACGGGCCTCGGACTCTCGATAGTCAAGAAGATAGTAGACATGCACGGCGGCACATACGGGGTTACGAGCGTAGAGGGAGAAGGCAGCACCTTTTACTTCACACTGGATACGGTCGATGCTCCTGCCGAAGATGAATAAGTTAGCGATAACAGCTGAAAATGACCTCTCTGTAAAAACGGAGAGGCCATTTTTCTGTTCTGTTGTTTTTCAGCTGTACAGCCCTGTCACAGCTTTAAAAGCCATGAAATTTTCCACAGCCTTTACGGAGATGGTTTAAAGCTCTGCGGCTGTAATTTTCCGTTTCTGTTTCTCAGAGATCCGAAGAGACTGAAGTGCGGAATTATTTTATCCTTCTGTCGAATATCTCAGAGAGAAGCTCCTTTGTCTTGTCCTCGTAGTACTTCACATCCTCAGGGTCGGGAACTCTGAAGTGAGGTCTTGAGTAGTAGACAAGGAGGGCCATCATTGCGGAAAGCCTGTTCTCGGCCTCATCCCACGCTGCGCTCCTGACGGAATCGAGAGCCTCTCTCGTGACTTCCTTCTCGTCCGGCCAGTAGCCGTTTCCTGCGTTTGCCGGGAGGACATGCATGAGCATTGTGTTCTCGCCGCCCTTTGCAAGGAGATCCATAGTGACCTGATAGGGCCTCAGGTCATGGTCACGAACCTTTATCTCCTCCTCAGTTCTGCCCCAGCACCACTCCTCTGCCATGATGAAGTCGGCGCCGATGACTGCGTCCTTATCCTCTGTCTGGATGAAGGTACCGCCCGAAATCTTATTGTTTTCCTCTATCTTGCCCGTCACGGTTTCTGGCAGCCAGTAATCCTTAGGAGCTACTATCTTCATTGTGGCGCCGAGCTTTGAGAGAGCATAGCCGAGGGAAACCTCGGGAGTTGAGGCATCGCCAACACAGACAAGTGTGACATCCTCAAGCTTCTTTCCGCTCGGAAGATGCTCATACATCGTAAGCAGGTCGGCAAGACACTGTGTGGGGTGGTTGCCGGTATCATCGCCATAAACATCGGTGCTCATGGCATTTATGACGGGAATCGAGGAATACTCTGCAAACTTCTCTATGGTCTCATACTTATCGGTCCTTATCATGACCACATCCACCATTCTTGCAAGGACCCTCGCTGTGTCCTCGACTGTCTCCTTCTTGCCGAGGTGGATATCGTTTGCCCCGAGCATGAGGGCATGACCTCCGAGGAGAGTCGCCGCCGTTTCAAAGGAAACCCTTGTCCTTGTGGAATTCTGCTGGAATATCATTCCGAGAGACTTGCCCTTGAAAAGCTGAGGGACCGCATTCTTCGAGCGGGCATCCTTGAGCAGCTTCATGAGCTCTATCCACTGAAGTATCTCTTCCTTGCTGAACTGATTCATGTTCATGAAATGGCGCAGATCCTTCTTATGAAGATCCGTTGCCGAGCTTGATGCAAAATACTGATTCTGTAACATATTATTCTCTCCCAAAATATTGTTGACAGCTGTTAAGCTTTTTGTTCATTGTAAACAAAAGAGATGTGCGTGTCAATCGGAAAGTGAAAAATCCTTACAATGCCGGCGCCGAGCTGTTTTCACAGGACACAAAGTTTTTCCGGTCCTGACTGCAAAGAAAATCATGCGGCATCACTCTTTTTTCAGCAGCCGCCTGTATGTCAGGTCTATGAAGAATGCTCCCAGGGGAGCTGTGAGCATGATTGCTATCACTGCAGCGGCGAGGACAGTCTCTCCGCAGGCAAGTCCCATGGCAAGGGGCATGCCGCCTATCGCAGCCTGAACCGTGGCTTTCGGTGTATATGCTGTCATGCAGAATATACGCTCCTTTGAGTTCAGCTTTGTACCGAGAAGGCAGACGAAAACTCCCGCCATCCTGAAAATGAGTGCGATGAAGATAAGCGCAACCGCCGCAAGTCCTGCCCTGCCTATGTAATCTATGCTGACTGCTGCGCCGAGCAGCACGAAGAGGAAAACCTCGGCGCACTGCCACAGCTTGTTGAACTTTATCGACAGCCTCACTGCCACCTTTTCCCTCTTCATCTTTATCATCATTCCCGAGAACATCACGGCAATAAGAGAAGCGAAGGGAACCTTGTCGCCGAAGCTGTTCTCAAAGCTTACCATGAGGAAGCATATTCCAAGGAAGATGAGCACCTTCAAGGTGTCCCTCATGTGGACGAGCCTGAAATACACAGTCAGAAGATAACCGACAAGCATGCCGACGGCTATTCCGACGATAACGGAGAGAGGAATATTGACGAAGCTCATCACGGAAACACTGCCGCCCTGCTCAAGTCCTGTGAAAGCAGTAAACATGACAATGACGAACACATCGTCGACACTTGCTCCGGCAAGGATAAGCTGCGGTATCGCTTCCTTTGTTCCGTAGCCCTCATCGATGAGCTTTATCATTCTCGGAACAACCACTGCCGGGGAGACTGCCGCTATCACAGAGCCGAGTATCGCCGCCTCGAGTCTTGTCATGCCGAGCATTGCGGGAGCGATGAGCACATATCCCACTATCTCAAAGCAGGCAGGCACGAAGCACATCAGCACAGCCGGTCTGCCGACCTTTTTAAGGTCCGAGAGGTCGAGGGAAAGTCCTGCCCTGATGAGTATGACTATCAGAGCCGTCTTCCTTATGTCAGCCGAGATATTCAGCACCGATGAATCTATCAGGTTCAGGACGCTGGGACCGATGAGTATTCCCACGAGTATCATGCCGAGAAGTCCCGGGAGCTTAAGCTTCCTTGAAACCCACGAAGCCGCAAGTCCTCCGAGGAGTATGAGCGCAAAGCTGAAGATCATAAAATTTCACCACATTACCCTTTCGATAAAAAATAAAAAAAGCCGACAGCTTCTGCGTAAAAAGCAGAAACCATCAGCCAAATCTGCATATATTCACATACGAAATACAGGATTTGAACGGTTCGGCAGACATGCTGCCGGGGAGGTTTCATTCCCCTTGATATTAAGCATTCGGTTTCACAAAGCCGGATTATGCAGGGTCAGGCGGTGCATAATCAGACTGCATCCAATCACAGAACACTGACGGAAGAAGTATAGACCACTCCGGGCGGCTTTGTCAAGCGCCGGGCAGAGAATATATTATCTTTGCTATTGCGCTCTCATCGTTTGACACGGTGACATGCTCTGCCCTCGTCCTCACCCAGTCGGGAGCATTGGCGACCGCATAGCCTATATCACAGTGCTCAAACATCGTTATGTCATTTCCGTAGTCGCCGACACCTATCGCAGTATGGACACCCGGCAGGAGCTTCTTCATCTCCATTATCATCTGACCCTTGCCGGCTCCCTTTGGAAGAGCCTCAAAGCCGGTCTCCCATGCCACCACGAAGTCGAAGTCATCGCCGAATCTCTCTGCAAGGATTTTCGGGAAGAGAAGCGTGCTCTCTCTGTCCTGCATGAAGACGCACTTGCAGGCAGGCTCGGTCACCTCCGACAGGGCTTTCCTTATGTCATCGGCTGAGGAGACAGGAACCGCTCCCTCATAGTAGAAGGCCCACATCGGGTCTATCTCGAGATCGCTTCTGACAAAGTGAATCAGCTCATGCTGCTCGCCGCAAATCGAAGCGCCGTTCACCTCGGGCATATTCTCATACATATAGCAGAGAAGCTCTGTGAAGCTCTCCTTCAGGTGCATGGCTTTCACTATCCTGTCTGCTTTCGGGTCATAGAGCACGGCTCCGTTGCAGGCAACGATATACGAATTCGGCACAAACACCGAAGAAAATTCATCTATGTAGTTAGGATAGCGGCCGCTTGCCACGGTGAAAAGTCCGCCGTTCTCCTGAAAATATCTTATCGCTTCGGCATTCTCCGGAGAAATCTTCCTCTGAGAATCGGTGAGGGTACCGTCACAGTCGGTGCAGATAAGATATCCGTCAAATTTTCCCATTCTTCACGGCTCCTTTGCAAGCTTTCTCTTTCTCATGTAATCCTCAAGGATTATCACCGCCGCCACGGCATCAACCACGGCTTTTCTCTTCTGTCCTCTTGTATCGGTGACATTGAGAAAATTATGTGCGGTTATGGTGGTGCCTCTCTCGTCCTGCATATCTACGGGAAGACCTGTCAGCTCGGAAAGCTGAGAGGCAAACTCCCTTGCGTTCAAGGCACTCTCACCCTCGGAGTTATCCATATTCTTGGGGAGTCCGACGACGAGCTGCTCCGGCTTTCTCTCCCCGCATATCTTTGCTATCTCGGTGAGGAGCTTCTCTCTGTTTCGCTGGTTTATCACCGTCACAGGGGAGGCTATCATCTCAAGCTTATCGCAGACCGCTATGCCTGTCCTCGCCTTACCGAGGTCTACAGCAAGTATTACCATGTTGTTCCGATTCTTCTTTCTCTCTTTTTGCTTTCCGACTGATTAGTGCTTTTTCTGAAAAGATACTCATTTAAATTAACCTTTGCGCAAGAACACTTTTCAAAGTTAAATTACGCAAAGCTGAAGCTTTCCTTTAGTCAGACTTTATCATTCTGCTTTCTGCCGAGGCTTAGATCGAAATCATGCCTTCTGCCTCTGTCCGGCGAATAGTCCGGAAGATGGGAGGCATCATTCATATATACATTCTTAAAGCCCGAGCCGTCATACTCCCAGAGGGAAACCGCGGTGTTCATGCCTATGTCGACTTCCCCGAGCTTCTCTATGGAGCCGTATTTCAGACAGCAGTTAAGGTTCTTCAGGGCGCATCCGTGGGAGACTATTGCGACAGTCTCGCCGCCCTCGCACTCAGAAACTATTCTTCTGACGGATGCTGATATTCTCCCGAACACGTCACGCATTGTCTCGCCCTCAGGTGAAACAAACTCATGGGGAGCATTGTTCCACTTCTCGGCGGCATCGTAGTAGAGCACGGGGACCATATCCCACTTCATGCCGTCCATGAGTCCGACAGAAATTTCCCTTAGACCTGCATCCTCGATTATCGGCAGATTATGGAAGCGGTTTACCGCCTCGGCTGTCTTTTTCGCCCTGCCGAGAGGGCTTGAATACAGCTTATCAATGTGAATGTTCCTGAATCTGACAGTGAGCAGGTCAAGCTGGACAAGACCCTTTTCACTGGGAGGGGTGTCTATTCCGCCCTGAAATATGCGGCTCAAATTTCCCTCTGTCTCGCAGTGCCTTATGAGGTACAGCTTTACGGGATTCTCAGCGCTTACCAAGGCTTTATACCTCCCGTGAGCTCGGTTACGCTCTTTATTCCCTTTGCATCAAGGAATGCGTTGAGACCCTTGGTTATCTTGAGGGGAGCGTAAGGATCTGTGAAGAGCGCTGTGCCTATCTGCACGGCTGAAGCTCCGGCAAGCATCATCTCGACAACATCCTGCCAGGTTGATATGCCGCCGAGTCCGACAACGGGAATCTTCACCTTTGAGGCTGTCTGCCAGACCATGCGAATCGCAACAGGCAGTATCGCCGGACCTGAGAGTCCGCCGGTATTGTTCCTGATTATCGGTCTGCCGGTATTTATGTCTATCCTCATGCCTGTGAGGGTATTGATGAGTGACACCGCATCTGCGCCGCTGGCCTCTGCCGCCACTGCCATCTCCGATATATCGGTAACATTTGGGGAGAGCTTGACCATCAAAGGCTTCTTTGTGTTTTTGCGGACGCCCTTTGTAATCTCGCTGACACCCTCGACCGAGGTTCCGAACTGGGCGCCGCCTGCCTTGACATTCGGGCAGGAGATGTTCAGCTCTATCATGTCTATGTCTGTCTCGTCAAGCTTTGCCGCCATCTCAAAATATTCATCGGCGCCTGAGCCTGCGAGGTTTGCGATTATCTTCGTATTCTGCTGTCTGAGCCAGGGAAGGTCATATTTTATGAAATGATCCACTCCGGGATTCTGCAGTCCCACTGCGTTCAGCATTCCCGAGGGAGTCTCGGTGACTCTCGGCGCAGGGTTGCCCGGACGCTCTCTGAGGGTAGTACCCTTGCAGGAGATTCCGCCAAGCTCCGAGAGCGGATAAAGCTCGGCATACTCTCTGCCGAAGCCGAAGGTTCCCGATGCGGCGATAAGCGGGTTGGCAAACTCAACACCCGCAACATTTACTCTTAAGTCTGCCATATCAGTACACCACCTTCTTATAGTCAAATACAGGGCCGTCCTTGCAGACGTGTCCGTTGTACTCCTCGCCGTTCTCTCTTCTGAGCTTAACTGCGCAGCCGAGGCAGGCGCCGATTCCGCAGGCCATCCTCTCCTCGAGGCTTATCTGACACTCTATGCCGTTTTCTTCCGCAAACTTTGCCACTGCCCTGAGCATCGGGGTCGGTCCGCAGGCATAGATGATATCCGGCTTCTCGTCCTTAATCAGGTCGATGACAAGTCCGTGGTATCCATAGGAGCCGTCATCCGTGGCTATGCGCACATCTGCTCCGCAGGCTTTGAAATCATCCTCAAGGATGACATACTTCTTATTTCTGAAGCCGAGGGCGACCGTCGCATTCCTGCCGTAGAACTTCGCTGCCGCAAGAAGCGGAGGAACGCCTATTCCGCCGCCGACAAATACCGCCTTCTTGGAATTATCCTCAAGCTTAAAGCCGTTTCCGAGAGGAGCCAGGACATCGAGGAAGGTTCCCTCCTGCATCTCGGCCAGCTGGGCGGTTCCCTCACCCCTTATCTGGAAGACAAGGCGGAGGGTTCCCCTCTCCCTGTTCACATCACAGATGGAGATTGGTCTTCTGAGGGTTCTGCCCGGAAGGAGTATGTGGGCAAACTGACCCGGCTTTGCGGCTTCCGCAAACTCGGGATAAAATATCTCAAAGTCATATATGCTGTCCGGGACAAGCTCGTCTGCACGGACTATCTTGCACATCTTGACATCGTATTTTTTAGTCATCATGGAAGCTTAATCTCTCCGATCCTTGCGATTATCTCGTCTCTCATGCGTATCGCCTCACGCCTTGCGGCCTGAGCGAAATCCTTCTCGTCACAGCCTTCCTTCTGCCATGCGCACATGATTCCTCTTGAGGAGTTGATTATTGCGCCGAGACCGTTGCTGTCAAAGCCGGGAGCTACATCGTCAGCTGCTCCGCCCTGAGCGCCGTAGCCGGGAACAAGGAAGAATGTGTGGGAGAGCTTCTCCCTCAGCTCGCCGAGCATTGCGGGATATGTTGCTCCCACTACTGCGCCGACTCCGGAGTAGCCGTATTTGCCTTCAAGCTGTCCGCCCCAGCCCTCGCACATCTCACCCATCTGGGCATAGACTGTGTTTCCGTTCTCAAGCTTCATATCCTGAAGCTCGCCGGATGATGGGTTTGAGGTCTTTGCGAGGACAAATATTCCCTTGTCCTTCTCACTGCAGACCTTGAGGAGCGGCTTTATGCCGTCTGTTCCGAGGTAGCCGTTCACTGTGAGGGCATCTGCTCCGAAAGCGGAAAACTTCTCACCCATGACATCTGTCTCGCCGAGGTGAGCCGTTGCATAGGCCTCCATGGTTGCGCCGATATCGTTTCTCTTGCCGTCTGTTATGACGAACATTCCCTTTGACTTTGCGTATGCTATGGTGGCCTCGAGGACTCTCACGCCCTCCCAGCCGTACATCTCATAGTATGCGGCCTGAGGCTTGACTGCCGGCACTATGTCGCAGAGGGCATCGATGAGTCCCTGATTGAACTCAAAGAGGGCTGCTGCAGCGCCTGAGAGATTCTTTCCGTATTTGTCAAAATTCTTCTCGATTATGTAATTCGGAATATACGCAAGCTTCGGGTCAAGGCCTGCAACCGTAGGATTCTGAAGCCTTACTATATTCTCAATCATTCTGTCCATTGACATGATGTATTCCTCCTGAGATTATCTTAATTTTTGCTGTCATCATAAACGATTCTGCCGCCGAGTATCGTATATTTTACCTTTGATGTGAGCTTCATGTTCTTGAGCACTGCGTTTCTGCTCTTTCCGTGAAGCTTTTCCGCATCTACCACCCACTCCTCATCGGGGTCAACAAGAGCTATGTCGGCTGTCTTTCCGACATCGAGCACTCCGGCTTCTATGCCGAGTATCTTCGCAGGGTTCACGCTCATCAGCTCGATGAGCTTATTTATGCTTATCTCACCTGTCCTGACGAGGGCGGTGTAGGAGCCTGAGAAGCTTGTCTCCATGCCTATCGAGCCGTTTGGTGCCTTCACAAAATCCGACTTCTCCTCCACCGAATGGGGCGCATGGTCTGTTATTATGCAGCTCAGTGTACCGTCCTTTATGGCCTCGATTATCGCTCTGCGGTCCTTCTCTGTTCTGAGAGGAGGATTCATGCGGTAGTCGGCATCCCTGCGCTCAAGCTCCTTATCGGTAAGGAGGAGGTAATGGGCGGCAGTTTCGCCGGTCACCTTAACTCCCCTTCTCTGGGCATCACGGATGAGTGCGCAGGCGCCCTTGGTGCTGACATGGCAGATATGCACAGGCAGTCCGTAGGCTGCGGCAACCGCTATCTCTCTTGCCGTTCCGCTGTCCTCCGCCGCATTGGGGACTCCCCTGAGTCCGAGCTCCCCGGAAACCTTTCCCTCGTTCATCGTCCACTGCTTTGCAAGGTAGAGGTCCTCGCAGTGGCAGGTGAGGGTCATTCCAAGCTCGGAGGCCTTTTTCATTGCCGCCACAAGGCACGAGGTATCCACAACCGGTCTGCCGTCATCAGACAGAGCTATCGCTCCGGCCTCATGCAGGGCATCTATATCGGTGAGCTCAAAGCCGCCGAGTCCCTTCGTGACAGCGCCGGTCACATAGACCCTTGCCTTTGCGCTCTTTGCTTTTTCGAGAATGTACTCCACGACCTCGGGGGAATCGACTGCGGGCTTTGTGTTCGGCATGCAGAGAAGGCTTGTGACTCCTCCGGCAGCGGCAGCATTGCAGCCTGTGATTATATCCTCTTTGTAGGTAAGTCCCGGGTCTCTCAGGTGGACGTGCATATCCACAAATCCCGGCGAGCAGACAAGTCCTGCGGCATCAATCACGGTGTCGGCTTCAAGGCCGCATTTTCCCTCGCCCATGGAGCTTATCTTCTCCCCGTCAATGTAAACATATCCGGTGAAGTCCTGTGAAAGCGCAGGATTTATCACCCTTGCGTTTTTTATCAGAAGCGTACTCAATTATTCAACCTCTCGTATATTTATCAGAAAAGCTTTCCGAGATAGTACTTTGTTATAGCGAGCAGCTCACGGGCATAGTATGTCGGGAACAGCCAGTTGTTTGTCTCGCATGACTGGCAGTAGACTGTGTAGCCGAGGTCCTTTGCCATGCTGCTTGCCCTGAACATATGGAAGCTCTGGGTGACAAGGATTATATTGCTGCCGAGATTATTCTCGGAGAGTATCTGCTTTGTGTATTCAAGATTCTCCTCGGTTGAGGTTGACCTGTCCTCAACGAGTATTCTGTCCTCATCGACTCCGAGGTCGAGAAGATATGCCTTGGCTGCGCTTGCCTCACTCCATGGCTCATCGGAGCCCTGGCCGCCGGTCACGACGACGCTTGCCTCGGGATGGGTAGCAATGTATGAATAAGCTGTATCGAGCCTGTTCTTGAGGCTCACGCTGACGCCGTTGTTGTAGACCTTTGCGCCGAGCACCACAACGGTAGTGGATTCCGCAGGCTTGGAGTAATCTACTGCGTACATCTGATAGCTCACAAAGCCGAACCAGCAGGTTGAGAGCAGCATGATGACCGCGAGTACATGCCAGACTATAGTCATGCCGAGCCTCTTTCCGTGCTTTGTCAGCACACCCTTGAAGGTTGAAAGGATAAATATCACAAGGCAGTAAACCTCTGCCATCACTGAATTTATTGTGAAATAGCTCTTGAAGAGCGGAACGAGGAAGAAGATCATTCCTGCGACAGAGAGGACGGATACTATTATCCTCAGCAGCTTGCCGAAGGTGAACTTCCTGTCATCGACATAGTCATCCTCATAGTCATCGTATGCCTTATATCTCTTCTTTGACTCCTTTTCCGGTCTCTCCTCGTAATCCTCGATATCGTCCATATCCTCGAAATTATCGCTTCCGGAGCTTATGTCAATATCCTCATCATCTGAATAAGCGAGAACAGGCCTCTGAAGCTTTGCGGCAGGCTTTTCGGGCTCATTTTTAACCGGAGCTTCAGCTGCTTCCGCGGATTTTTCATTCAAAGGCTCAACCGTCACTTCAGCAGACTTCTTTTCTGCCGGATTCACCATATCAGCAGTCTCAGCAGCTTTTTCGGCACTGACTTTCTCAGACTCCTGAGCTTCTTTTACTGTCTCAGCTTTGATGGGTGTCAGGACAGCAGGAGTCTTTACAGAAATAACGCCGGGCTTAACCGCAGATGCTTTTGCTGTGGACCCTGCAGCTGCCTGCTTGCTTTCATTTGCCTTCTCAATCGTCTTTTTCGCCGACATTATCGGGTCAAGGGACACGCTCCTCATCACCTGAGTGGATGAAATGAGAGCCTCGGGAGCTGCGCTCTTTTCGGAGGCCTTCCTTGTCTGTGTTGTCTTTATCGGAGCGGATGAGGTCTTTGCAGCTGAAGCGCGGGTGGTCTTCACTGCTGAAGCGGCAGAAGTACTGCTCTTTGCCGAAGTGGATGTCCTTGCCGTTCTGACTGCGGGAGAAGCCGTGCTTTTTGCGGTAAGTTTAGTCCCGGATGAGGATTTTGCCGTTTCCGAATTGAGCATAGCGGTGAGCTCTGCCTTTGCCGCATCCGCTTTTTTTCTGCTTGCGGATGCGGCCTGACTGCCCGAGGAGTGGCGGGCCTGATATTTTGTTGCCATTGTGATAGTCCTTTCAAGCTTATATGTCATCAGAGTGTTCTCTGTAAAATACCATACTTTTACAGTTAGTTTGATTTTACCAAAAATGCAAGCTTTCTGCAACTGCTAAAAGCAGGGAATTTAAAATTTTAATGTGACCCCATACGCAGTTGTTCAGGGACACCTTGGCAGTGACCCCTTTTGTCACTATCGTGACATTTCCGTACGAGCAAAGCGAAGTTGGACACCTTGAAACCCCTTTCCGCCTATCGGCGGTATTTCCCCTTTCAGGGGACACCTTGGCATGGAGGACAGGTTATTTCTTCGCCAGAGGCGCCCCTGAAAGGGGCGCTGTCGCCGCAAGGCGACTGAGGGGTATCATATGGTATCACACAAATCCGGTCGTATTTGCTCAGACCGGCCCCCGCATCCCATCAAAAAAGCTGTCTCCCAAACAGGAAACAGCTGTGTTCTCTTTATTCATATGTCACTCAAAGAAAAGGCTTGCTGCCACGAAGGCGGCGCCGATAAGTCCCCAGAGGAGTGTTCTTGACCATTTTCTGTCATGGATGACCGACGGGAGAAGCTCAAACACCACGATATACACAACCATACCGAGGGCTATGCACTCGAGGCTTCTCAGGCTGCTGTGAGGGATGAGTCCCGTTATCAGCTGCATAATCAGTCCGCCGACAAAGGTTGAGAGCGAGGCGATTCCCATGACGAAATACTTTTTCCTTCTGCTGCCCGATCTCAGGGTAGAGAATATCAGCATGCCCATGGGGATATTGTGAAGTCCCACACCGACAGAGAGGGAAAGTCCCGCCGCAGGGGACTGCGATGCCATGCTGTAGACCGTCATGCCCTCAACTATATTGTGAATCGAGATCGCTATCATCGACATGACACCGATATGCACCATCGTGCTCTCTTCGCCGCCGTCGCCGCTTTCATGGTCGGGAACAAAGCGGTCAAGCAGCATGAGGGCAGCCGTGCCCGCAGCGCAGAAAAGGAGTGCGGCTATGTAGCCGTATCCGCTGTAGTCCTCAAGTATATCTGGGATTATGTCCGTCGCGGCTATGCAGATGAGCGCTCCCAGCGCAGCCGCAACCGATGAATGCTCGATGATCTCATCGTCACCGAATATTTTTATTATCACCGCTCCGAGCATGAAAAAAGCTCCGAGCAGAAGGGTTATGAGCAGTGCCATACTTTCTTTCCTGTTCTCTTTCGGCCGCCGCAGGAATCACGCGGGGCCATCTTTCCGTTTTTTAATCATTTCCTGCGTACATTTAGATGAATATATTATATTTTGCCGCTCTTTGTCAATAATATTTCTTGAAATGAATACCGCTTTAGGATAAAATCAGTTAAAGATGTTTCCACAGAATGACTGTCTTGATTCTGTGAAAGCTTCGGATGATTTTTAACGAGGTGTGCGATAAATGAGGAAAACCAAGATAATCTGTACAATAGGACCCGCAAGCGACAATGAGGAAAAGCTGCGCAGTATGTGCCTTGCCGGAATGAATGTCGCAAGACTCAACTTCTCCCACGGAACCCATCCCGAGCATCAGGCGAAGATTGACCTTATCAAAAAGGTAAGAGAAGAGCTGAATCTTCCTATAGCCATAATGCTCGACACAAAGGGACCCGAATACCGCGCAGGCGTATTCGAGGGCGGAAAGGCAGAGCTTAAGGAAGGAGATTACTTCACCTTCACCACAGAGGACATAGTGGGCAGCAGTGAGCGCTGCTCTGTCTCCTACAAAAATCTTATGCAGGACCTCGAGGTCGGCGACACGATACTCGTGAACAACGGTCTGCTGGACTTTGAGGTAAAGGAGCTTACTGAAACCGAGGCAAAATGCCTCATCCGCTCGGGCGGCATCATCTCCGACAGGAAGAGCATGAACTTCCCGAACCACATACTCAAAAATGAATTTCTCAGCGAGCAGGACAAGGCTGACCTTCTCTTCGGAATACAGAATGATGTTGACTTTGTTGCGGCATCCTTCGTCTCTACCAAGCAGAACCTCGTGGACATGAGGAACTTTCTCAACGAAAACGGCGGCCAAAACATAGACATAATCGCAAAGATAGAGAACCGCACAGGAGTGAACAACATAGAGGAAATCTGTGAGGTCGCTGACGGAATCATGGTCGCAAGAGGCGACCTCGGAGTCGAGATACCCTTCATGGAGCTTCCGAGCGTGCAGAAGCACCTCATCTCAAAGTGCAGAATGCTCGGAAAGAGAGTCATCACCGCAACAGAGATGCTCGAGTCCATGATTCAGAACCCGAGACCCACAAGAGCCGAGGTGTCCGATGTGGCAAACGCAGTATATGACGGCACAAGCGCAGTCATGCTCTCGGGAGAATCCGCAGCCGGCAAATACCCCGTTCAGGCTGTGAAGTCCATGGCAGAGATATGCGAGACTGCCGAGAAGAACATAGACTACAGACGCTGGTTCAGAATAACCGAATATGAGATAAGGAACAATGTTGACGCAGTATCCCACGCAACCTGCGCCATGGCAGTTGACATTAACGCGAAGGGAATCGTGGTAAGCTCATTCTCAGGCGTGACCGTCAGGATGGTAAGCCGCTTCCGCTGCCCTGTCGACATAGTCGGCATGACAACTGACGAGAAGGCATGGAGAAAGCTCAACTTAAGCTGGGGCGTCACTCCTGTGCTCAGCGACGAATTCAGCAGCATGGATGTCATGTTCTACTTCGCAATGCAGAACGCAAAGAAAGTCTTCGGCCTCACAAAGGGCGACAGCGTAGTCCTCACAGGCGGTGAGAACGGAAAATCCACCAACACGATAAGAGTTGAGAAGATAGAGAAATAATTTTCCGGCGAAGCTTTTCGGGTGGTAATTTTCGGCGGTGATTTTCGGGCGGTGTTTCCCTGACAAAGCTTTCAGAGGAGGCTTCACAGGCAGAGCTTCCCTGGCAAGGATTCGAAGGCAAAGTTTCCCGGACGAAGTTTCCCGGACGAAGTTTCCCGGACGAAGTTTCCCGGACGAAGTTTCACAGACGAAGTTTCACAGCTGCAAGTTCCAGCTGCATAGCTGCGCAACTGCACAACTACTCAACTGCACAGCTTCATAGCCGCATAATAGCACATACCGCAAATCTGCGGAGAGGTAAAAGCCTGCAGCAGAAAACAGAAAAACGATAAAGCAAAGTTAATACCCCATGTGTATGATTTCTTTCCTGATATTCAATCAGGGTATGGAAGGAATACGCATGAGGTATTTGTTTTTTTGCCTGAAGTGTATTAAAAGTAAACGTCAAACCCAAGGTACCTGTAAAAAGAGGAGAAAAGATGAGATAATA
>R21__coassemble_310_pt1 | contig 41334 bp, 31 predicted proteins | sample R21__metabat2_high_PE_066 | metagenome-assembled genome bin R21
CACGGCGAAACCGCCGTTGAAGAAATAGGTGTTCGTCCAATACACATTTGGTGGACCTGAGGAGATTCGAACTCCCGACCCCCACAATGCGAATGTGATGCGCTCCCAACTGCGCTACAGGCCCATACTGTGGGAAACAGAGACACAGTCCCTGCTTCCTCCACAGTAGTATATTATCAGCTTTTGATTACGATTTCAATACAAAAAACTCATTTTCCTTTTTCAGTGATTACATCTTCCTAATCCTGTCAACTGCTGCGACTGTGTTCTCGTAGCTGCCGAAGGCCGTCAGACGGAAGTATCCCTCGCCGCTCGGTCCGAAGCCTGAGCCCGGTGTTCCAACCACTCCGGCATTCTCAAGAAGGTGGTCAAAGAACTCCCAGCTTGTCATGCTGTCCGGAGTCTTGAGCCAGATATAAGGCGCATTCTTTCCTCCGGATACGGTGTAGCCTGCATCCTTCAGTCCCTTCAGAATATATGCGGCATTCTTCATATAGTAGCCTACAAGCTCCTTTACCTCCTGCTGACCCTCGGCAGAATATACTGCTTCACCTGCGCGCTGGATGATATACGGCGCGCCGTTATATTTTGTGGCGTGGCGTCTTGCCCACATATCGTGAAGAGGCACACCCTCACGCACAAGAGCCTTCGGCACAACAGTATAAGCAAGTCTCACGCCTGTAAATCCTGCGTTCTTTGAAAATGAGCGAAGCTCTATTGCGCAGGTATCGGCGCCCTCGCACTCATATATTGAGTGAGGTATTCCCTCCTCGGAGATATATGCCTCATAGGCCGCATCAAAGATTATCACGGCCTGATGCTCGTTTGCATAATCAACAAAGCCCTGAAGCACATCCCTGCCCACAACTCCGCCTGTCGGGTTATTCGGGAAACAGAGATAGATGATGTCAGGCTCCTCTCCCTCGGGAATCTCAGGGGTGAAGTTGTTTTCTATTGTGCATGGCATATAGATGACCTTCGAGAATTTTCCCGTAGCGGGGTCATATTCTCCGCAGCGGCCCGCCATGACATTTGAGTCAACATACACAGGGTAGACAGGGTCGCATACTGCTATGCGGTTATCCTGAGAGAATATCTCCTGAATGTTTCCGGAGTCGCACTTTGCTCCGTCAGATACAAATATCTCGTCAGGCTCAATCGAGCATCCCCTTGCCTTGTAGTCGACATCCGAGATCTTTTTCCTGAGGAACTCATAGCCGAGGTCAGGCGCATAGCCCATGAAGGTCTTTGCGTCCGCCATCTCATCGGTTGCCTTGTGAAGCGCCGAGATGACCGACTTTGAGAGCGGCTGAGTTACATCGCCTATGCCGAGGCGGATGATGCTCTTCTCCGGGTTTGCCTCTGTGAATGCCTTCACCTTCTGGGCTATCGTTGAGAAAAGATAGCTCTTTGCAAGCTTCTGATAGTTTGAATTGATCTTTACCATTGGTTATACTCTCCCTTGATTTATATTTCTTATATCATCGTCCGGAGCATGTCCCCGGACTCAATTAAAGACTCGTTTTTCTTTTGATTTCAGCTTTTGTCTTTCAGCTTCATCTGTGAATTTGAAATTTCAGCTTATCAGCTTAATCTGTAACCGCTGATTTGTAAAGCCCGAATTTGTGATTGTGAAAAATTTATTCGCCGCTTGCTCCGTAGTTTGAGAGAACTCTCGCAGACGGATCATTTACATTGCAGCCTTCCCACTCCCTGTTCGGCATCCAGAAGTCAGCTACCATCGGGGCCTGTCCCGGATAATACTTCTCAAATATCTCCCTGTAGAGCAGTGATTCCTTAGTGAACGGCTGTGAGAAGCTGTATTTTGCCCTCAGTGTCTCATATTCCTCGTCACTGTAGAAGCCTTCGGCATACTCCTTCAGGTCATCTACCATCGAGTGACCGACGGCATCGGAGAAGGCCGCCTTCTCCCTGTAGAGAATGTCATGCGGAAGGTAATCGCCCTCGAAGGCGTGTCTGAGCAGATATTTTCCCTTGCCGTAAACATTCATCTTCTTTGCGGGGTCAACGCTCATCACATAATCCACAAAGTCGAGGTCGCCGAAAGGAACTCTTGCCTCGAGGGAGTTGACAGAAATGCATCTGTCTGCTCTCAGGACATCGTACATATGAAGCTCTCTTATCCTCTTCTCCGACTCTGTCTGGAAGGCCTCAGCATCCGGAGCAAAATCAGTGTACTTGTAGCCGAAAAGCTCATCTGATATCTCGCCTGTCAGCAGCACTCTAATATCTGTGTTCTCGTGTATCCACTTGCAGAGAAGATACATTCCCATGCTTGCCCTTATCGTGGTTATGTCATAGGTACCGAGCATATGAATGACCTCATCGAGGGAGTCAAGGACCTGCTGCTTTGACATATACACCTCTGTGTGCTCGCTTCCGATATAGTCGGCAACCTGCTTTGCGTACTTTAAGTCGATAGCGTCCTTCTCCATGCCTATGGCGAAGGTCCTTATCGGCTTTTCGCTTCTGCGGGCAGCTACTGCGCAGACAAGCGAAGAGTCAAGTCCGCCGGAGAGAAGGAAGCCGACCTTTGCGTCAGCCACAAGGCGCTTGTCGATTCCTGCGACGAGCTTGTCGTGAATCTTTCCACAGACTGTCTCCACATCGTCATCGACTGTCTTTCCGGCATGCCATATCTTATTGTAGCAGACAAATTCCCCGCCCTTATAGTAGTGTCCGGGAGGGAACGGCCTTATCTCCCCGCAGAGTCCCACGAGGTTTTTAGGCTCGCTTGCGAATATCGCCTTACCGTCAGCCGCATATCCGTAGTAGAGCGGTCTTATGCCTATCGGATCCCTTGCGGCGATAAGCTCTTTGTTTTCTGCGTCAAACAGTATCATTGCGAACTCGGCATCGAGCATGCTGAACATATCTGTGCCGTACTCCCTGTACAGAGGCAGGAGTATCTCGCAGTCGGAGCCGCTCTCGAAGGTATAGCCCTTCCTTATCAGCTCATCCTTCAGCTTTCCGAAGCCGTATATCTCTCCGTTGCACACCACGAAGCTCTCTCCGAGGGTGAAAGGCTGCATTCCCTCGGGAGTGAGTCCCATTATGGCGAGCCTGTGAAAGCCCACATAGCCGAAGCCTGTGTCCATTATCCTGCTGTCATCGGGGCCGCGGCTCTTTGTCCTAGCAAAGCCTTCCCTGAATTCATCGAGCGAGACCGGATAGCCGTCGCTGCCCATTATAGCGCACATTGTTAATTCCTCCAAACCAAAAATCCAAAAGGCGGGAATAGAAATTCCCGTCAATTGGATCGTATTTTTACTTGTACTTTAGATTATTCGACATCCTGAAGGGCGTCAAAGTTTTCTTCGCCTGTTCTTACCTTGACCACACCCTCAACATCGTAGACGAATATCTTACCGTCGCCGATATGTCCGGTGTAAAGCACCTTCTTGGCTGTCTCTATGACATCCCTAACAGGGATTGCGCAGATGACTACGTCAACTCTTATCTTAGGAAGAAGTGACGGCTCAAGCTCGACTCCACGGTAGAACTCCGGAGCGCCCTTCTGAGCGCCGCAGCCCATTACGTGGGATACCGTCATACCGGTTACACCAAGCTTTGTGAGAGCATTCTTGAGCTTCTCGAGGCTTCTCTCTCTGCAGAGTATCTCGACCTTTGTCATCTTCGGGCGTCCCTCAGGCACACTCGGAGCTGCCACCATTACCGGCACAGCCTGAGCTGCAGGAGTCACGCCTGTGATCTGTGTTGTATCGTCATCATCCGAGTAGGCAATGCCTATGTTGTCATCAGCAATGCTGAAGCCTGCGTATGCGCTCGGGAGACCGTGCTCTGTCTTGTCGAGACCGATTATCTCCTCCTCTGCGGAAACTCTGAGGCCGATTGTCTTCTTGATGATTGTAAATGCTATTGTGATTGTAACTACTGTCCAGAGAGCTGTTATTCCCATGCCGCCGAGCTGCTTGATGAGCTGTGAGAAGCCGCCGCCGTAGAAGAGGCCTTCCTCTATGCCTGCAACCGCAAATCCCGGAGCTGAGCTTGTAGCGAAGAGACCGACTGCGATAGTACCCCAGATGCCGTTGAACATATGAACAGCAACTGCGCCAACAGGGTCATCAACATGAGTGACATGATCGTTGAACCATACGCCGAACACAACGAGGAGACCGGATACGAGACCGATTATCGCAGCGCCGAGGCAGTCTGTGACATCGCAGGGAGCTGTGATAGCTACGAGACCTGCAAGTGAAGCGTTGAGGCACATCGAAACATCAGGCTTGCCGTACTTGAACCATGTGAAGAGCATTGTTGTTACGGTAGCAACTGCAGGAGCGACTGTTGTTGTGAGGAACACGGAGCCGAGTGTAGGAACATCTGTAGCAGCTGCGCCGTTGAAGCCGTACCAGCCGAGCCAGAGGATGAATACACCGAGAGCAGCTATTGTGAGGTTGTGTCCCGGGAATGCGTTTACCTTTGTGACCTTTCCGCTCTTGTCCTTAACGAACTTGCCGATTCTCGGTCCGAGCATCCATGCGCCGATGAATGCGCAGATACCGCCGACCATGTGAATGCAGTTGGAGCCTGCGTAATCGTGGAATCCCCACTCAGCGAGGAATCCGCCGCCCCATGTCCAGTGAGCTTCAATCGGATAGATGACAGCTGAGATGACTGCGGAATATACGCAGTAGGAGGAGAACTTTGTTCTCTCTGCCATTGAACCGGAAACGATAGTAGCTGTCGTTGCGCAGAAAACAAGGTTGAAAACGAAGCTTGAGCAGCAGTCCTGGAACTTTGAGAAATCCGTGAGGACAGTGAAATCAAGTCCTCCGATAAATCCGTTGCCGCCCTCGCCGAGCATGAGTGAATAGCCGATAATGAACCACATCACTGTACCGATGCAGAAGTCCATCAGGTTCTTCATGATGATGTTTCCTGTGTTCTTTGCCCTTGTGAAGCCCGCCTCGCACATTGCGAAGCCTGCCTGCATCCAGAAGACAAATGCCGCGCCTATCAGGAACCAGACGCTGAACACCTCGCTGTTTACAGCAGATAAAATTTCTTCCATTTTACTTTCCTTCTTTCTTACCCCTCTCCCCCAAAACAATAAAATCAATAAGGAATATCAAAAGCGCGCAAAAATCGGGATGGGAGAGTAATATCCCGGTTTCTGCACGCCTTTGTGCATTTATGAAGTGTTTTTCTCCGGCTGACTGCAAAGCCTGCAGAATCCATGATTCTGTCACCTCAGAGCTTTGCAGTGAGGGTGGTTTCGAAGCTTCGTCATCACATGGCTTCGAAATCATCGGAACCGTCCGAAAACACTCTTTTCACAGCTGTGCGATGAAGCTTCTGTCCGAGCTGCCGGGCAGCTGCTTCGTATCGGTTTTGGCTGCTTATGCGTTGTAGTAGAGGAGGTCGGCATATACAGGATACGGCCAGTATTTGCCTGAGGTCATTGCCTCGGCCTCATCGCATGGAGCTCTCAGCTCTGACATCTTCGGGAGGACCTCATCCTTGATGAAGAACGCAGCCTCTGTGATATCTGTGATGCCCTTGAACTTCTCAGCTGCCGCCTCAAGAGCGGAAAGCTTCTCATCAATGGAATCAAGCAGAGCGCCGAGCTTTGTTATCTTCTTTGACTCGTACTTTCCTGAGTATCCGGCTACTGCCTTTTCCTTGGCTGAGAGTGACTCGGCAAGGGCTGCGGAATAATCCTCGACTGCAGGAAGTATGAGCTTCTTTGTCATGTCTATCATGGTGAGAGCCTCGATGTTTACATTCTTGCAGTAGTTCTCGAGCATTATCTCGTATCTTGAGTTAATCTCGTTCTCGCTCATGACCTTGTGGCTTAAGAGAACTGTCTTGTTCTTCTCGCTGAGAAGCTCCTTCATTGCGTCAGGAGTTGTCTTGAGGTTGTCAAGTCCTCTCTTCTCTGCCTCTGCAATCCAGCTGTCATCATAGCCGTTGCCGTTGAAGATTATTCTCTCGTGAGCTATGAGAGTGCTTCTGATAAGCTCGTGGAGCTCTTTCTCGAAGTCCTCAGCCTTCTCGAGCTTGTCAGCATACTGTCTGAGTGACTCTGCGACGGCTGTGTTCAGCATGATGTTTGCGCATGCTATGCTGTTTGAGGAGCCGAGAGATCTGAACTCGAACTTGTTGCCTGTGAAGGCAAACGGGGAAGTACGGTTTCTGTCGGTTGTATCCCTGAAGAACTTCGGCAGGACATGAACTCCGAGTCTCATGACTGTCTTTTCAGCAGATGAATAAGGATCGTCCTTCTTTATAGCCTCGAGCACTGCTGTCAGCTCATCACCGAGGAACATGGAGATTATCGCAGGAGGTGCCTCGTTTGCTCCGAGTCTGTGGTCATTTCCGGCTGTAGCTACCGCAAGTCTTAAGAGGCTCTGGTAATCATCAACCGCCTGGATAACAGCTACGAGGAAGAGCAGGAACTGGGCGTTGTCATAAGGTGTCTCACCGGGAGTAAGGAGGTTGACTCCGGTGTCGGTAGCCATGGACCAGTTGTTGTGCTTTCCTGAGCCGTTCACGCCTGCGAATGGCTTCTCATGCAGCAGACATACAAGTCCGTGCTTTGCGGCAACCTTCTGCATTATCTCCATCGTAATCTGGTTGTGGTCTGTTGCGATGTTGGTTGTGGAATATATAGGAGCGAGCTCATGCTGGCAGGGAGCAACCTCATTGTGCTCTGTCTTTGCGAGAATGCCGAGCTTCCAGAGCTCCTCATTCAGGTCTGCCATATAGGCTGCAACTCTCGGCTTGATGACTCCGAAATAGTGATCGTCAAGCTCCTGGCCTTTTGGAGGCATCGCTCCGAAGAGTGTTCTGCCTGTGAGCTTCAAGTCGGGGCGCTTGTCGTACATCTCCTTGTCAACAAGGAAATACTCCTGCTCAGGTCCGACTGAAGTCTTAACATTCTTGACCTCATCATGGCCGAAGAGCTTCAGTATTCTCTTTGCCTGCTTGTTGAGAGCCTGCATTGATCTTAAGAGCGGTGTTTTCTTGTCAAGAGCCTCTCCGCTGTAAGAGCAGAAGGCTGTAGGAATGCAGAGGGTCTTATCCTTAATAAATGCATAGCTTGTAGGATCCCATGCTGTGTAGCCTCTTGCCTCAAATGTCGCTCTCAGTCCGCCGGAGGGGAAGCTTGAAGCATCGGGCTCGCCCTTGATAAGCTCCTTGCCGGAGAACTCCATTATCACTCCTCCGTCAGGTGAGGGTGAGATGAAGCTGTCGTGCTTCTCGGCTGTTATGCCTGTCAGCGGCTGGAACCAGTGAGTGAAGTGTGTGGCTCCCTTCTCAACTGCCCAGTCCTTCATTGCCTGAGCAACCGCATCTGCCACACGGCTGTCAAGGCTCACGCCGTCATCTATTGTCTTCTTAAGCGAATTATAGACCTTGGCGGGAAGTCTCGCTTTCATTACTCTGTCATCAAATACCAGTGTTCCGAAGGTCTCAGGTACGTTCATGATTATCTGCTCCTTTTATCTTTCTTTCAAAATAGAAAAAGCGCCGGTAAGCTCTTTTGCTCACCGACGCCTTTGTCGTATGCGAGAATATTACAGCACTGATTGAAGATTGTCAATACAAAATCGTCAATTTTGCAGTTTTTTATAATTTTACTTGCAAAAAATCCAAAACTTTTAGTGAATTACTGAGAATTTTGCAAGAAAGTCAAAAATATCATTCAAAATTCTCATTTTGCCCTTGACTTTTTTCTCTTGTGGTGGTATATTCTCGTGGTATTGAACAAAGGCGTTCATCAATGGAGGACAAACTGTCCCTTATCGATGAGCGCCTTTTCTTTTTGTTTAAATTTTTTAAAGCTTTTCGGTTTAATCCGGTGGATTTTATCAATCCTAAGGATTTTATCAGTCCGAAGAATTTTATCAGAATGATTTCATTATATGATTTCTTCTTGCGGATTTAAACTGTCAGGCTTTTCCTTAAAGAAAGAGGGATAAGACATGAAGCTCGAGGGAGAGGTAAGGATTCCGTCCGGATGCGCGATAAGCGCGGTTATATCAAAGGAAGGCCGGCGGATAAGCGGTGAGGGCATAGTAAAGAGCATGATCCCAATGCATGAGCGCAGCAATGGCCTCGGAGGAGGCTTCGCAGCATACGGGATATATCCTGAGTACAGGGACCTTTACGCCTTTCACCTTTTCTATGATGACACAAATGTAAAGGATGAGGTTGAAAAATACCTGAAGGAAAGCTTTGAGATGGTTCAGTCGGAACCGATACCCGTAAAGCTCATTCCGGAAATAACAGATATACCTATTATATGGAGATATTTCCTCAGCCCGCTGAAGAGCGTGCTGGCAAGGCTTCAGCTTGACGAGCAGGAGTTTGTAGCGAGGGTTGTCATGCATATAAATACCCATATAAAGGGAGCCTTTGTGTTTTCAAGCGGCAAGAATATGGGAGCCTTCAAGGCTGTCGGATATCCCGAGGATGTCGGCAGATTCTACAGGCTCGAGGAATACGAGGCCTACTCATGGACTGCCCATGGCAGATACCCGACAAACACACCCGGCTGGTGGGGCGGCGCTCATCCCTTCACGCTGCTCGACTGGTCGATAGTGCACAACGGCGAGATATCATCCTACGATGCCAACAGGCGCTTCATAGAGATGTTCGGCTACAAATGCACTCTGCAGACAGATACAGAGGTAATCGCATACATAGCCGATTACCTGCTGAGAAAGCAGGGGCTTACTCTCGAGGAAGCCGCCTCGGTGATAGCAGCTCCGTTCTGGAGCACCATAGAGAAGAAGGACGAGAGGACAAAGGACAGGCTTGCGTACCTGAGAAAGATATACTCCGGAATGCTCATCACAGGTCCTTTCTCGATAATACTCGGATTCAACGGCGGTCTCATGGCCTTAAACGACAGGCTCAAGCTCAGGAGCATGGTAGTCGGTGAGAAGGATGACCGCGTCTATATAGCAAGTGAAGAGGCTGCGATAAGGGTCATGGAACCGGCGGCCGAAAATATCTGGGCTCCCGCAGGCGGCGAGCCTGTGATAGTACGGGTTAAGGAGGGCGCGTACTGATGACGAATATATATGTAAGTCCCGAATTCGATGTGATAAGGGATATGAACAGGTGCATCGGCTGCAGAGTATGCGAGCGACAGTGCTCAAATGAGGTACACCGCTTTGACTCCGACCTCTCGGTCATGCTCTCCGATGAATCAAAATGCGTTGACTGTCAGAGATGCGTGAGTCTCTGCCCGACACATGCGCTGAAGATAGTGAAGAACGAAAATTCCTTCAGGGAAAACGCAAACTGGCAGAGCGATACAATAAAGGAAATATACAAGCAGGCAAACTCAGGCGGAGTTCTGCTCTCGTCCATGGGCAACCCGAAGCCGCTTCCGGTATACTGGGACAGACTGCTCATCAACGCTTCACAGGTCACCAATCCTCCGATAGACCCGCTGAGAGAGCCTATGGAGACGAAGGTGTTCCTCGGCAAGAAGCCAAACTCCATTAAGAGAGATGAAAAGGGAAACATAATCCCCGAGCTTTCACCTCAGCTTGAGCTTGAAATGCCTGTCATGTTCTCCGCCATGAGCTACGGCTCGATAAGCTACAACGCTCACGAGAGCCTCGCAAGAGCGGCTGAGAATCTCGGCACCTGCTACAACACAGGTGAGGGCGGACTTCACGAGGACTTCTATAAATACGGCAGAAACACCATAGTTCAGGTGGCATCGGGAAGATTCGGAGTTCATGAGGATTACCTCAACGCCGGAGCTGCCATAGAGATAAAGATGGGCCAGGGCGCAAAGCCCGGAATCGGCGGACATCTTCCGGGAGCCAAGATAGTCGGTGATGTATCGAGGACAAGAATGATACCGGAGGGCAGCGACGCCATATCCCCTGCTCCTCACCATGATATTTACTCCATAGAGGATTTAAGGCAGCTGATACTTTCCATCAAGGAAGCTACCGAATACAAAAAGCCGGTGATAGTCAAGGTTGCCGCTGTCCACAACATAGCAGCCATAGCAAGCGGAATCGCGAGAAGCGGCGCCGATATAATCGCAATCGACGGCTTCAGGGGCGGCACGGGAGCAGCTCCCACAAGGATAAGGGACAATGTCGGAATACCGATAGAGCTTGCCCTTGCCGCTGTCGACCAGAGACTCAGAGATGAGGGCATACGCAACAACGTTTCCCTCGTGGTGGGCGGTTCCATCCGCTCAGCGGCCGATGTTGTCAAGGCTGTGGCTCTCGGAGCAGATGCCTGTTATATTGCCACGGCTGCCGTGATAGCGCTCGGCTGTCACCTCTGCCGCACCTGCCAGACAGGAAAGTGCAACTGGGGCATAGCCACCCAGCGGCCCGAGCTTGTGAGAAGGCTCAACCCTGATATCGGCTCCCGGAGGCTTATCAACCTGATGACCGCATGGAAGCACGAGATAACCGAGCTTATGGGCGGCATGGGCATAAACTCAATCGAGGCATTGAGGGGCAACAGGCTCATGCTCAGAGGCATCGGACTTACAGGAAAGGAGCTTGAGATTCTCGGAATCTCTCACGCAGGCGAATGAAAAGGGTATATGTAAACGAAAAGTGGTGTCTCGGATGTCATCTCTGTGAGTATTACTGCGCATTCGCAAACTCCGGGATCGATGACATGGTGAAGGCCCTCAAGGGGACGAGCATCTCTCCCCGCATAAAGATAGAGGAAAACGAAAAGGAAAAGATAAGCTTCGCCGTCAGCTGCAGGCACTGTGAGGATCCGCTCTGCGTGAAATCCTGCATAAGCGGCGCTCTGTCGATTAAGGACGGGGTGATAAACATTGACACGGATAAATGCGTCGGCTGCTGCACCTGCATACTTGTCTGCCCTTACGGAGCGATAAGCCACTCGGGCGAGGGCGTGATACAGAAGTGTGAGCTCTGCACCCGAAATTCATTCGGCGCTCCCCAGTGCGTGGAGCACTGCCCGAACGGAGCGATAGTATTCGAGGAAAGGCAGGCAAAGTGATGAGCTTGAGATATGTTATAATCGGAAACTCTGCCGCCGGAATCGGATGCGCCGAGGGCATAAGGAAGCTTGATAAATCCGGAGAGATAACCATAGTATCCTCCGAAAATCATCACACGTATTCAAGGCCGCTCATATCCTATCTGCTCTGCGGAAAGACCGATGAGCAGCGCATGAAATACCGCCCTGACAGCTTCTATGAGGACAACGGCATAAGGCTTCTCAAGGGGGTCACTGCTGAGAGTGTGGACCCGAAAAAGAAAACGGTCTCTCTCTCAGACGGAGAAGCATTAGGCTATGACCGCCTGATGATTGCGGCAGGCTCCTATCCGTTTGTTCCCCCGACCGAAGGCTTCGAGAGTGTAGAGAAAAAATTCACCTTCATGACTCTTGATTCCGCCCTTGAGCTTCAGGCTTCTCTCGCTCCGGAGAGCCGTGTTCTTGTGATAGGCGCAGGACTTATCGGTCTCAAGTGTGTTGAAGGCATTTACGGCAGGGTCTCTTCGATTACTGTTGTAGATATGGCAGACAGGATTCTCCCCTCTGTCCTTGACAAAAACGGCTCTGAGATAATGCAGGAATACATGGAGGAGAAAGGCATAGAGTTCATTTTGGGCGACCTCGTCACAAAATATGAGGGAAGTCATGCCGTTCTCAAGAGCGGCAGAGAGCTTGACTTTGACATTCTCGTCACAGCCGTTGGCGTAAGGCCGAATGTTTCCCTTGCCGAGGGAGCGGGCTGTGAAGTTAACCGTGGAATAATTGTGGATGAGCGCTGCGAAACCACTGTTAAGGACATCTATGCCGCGGGTGACTGCACGGTAAGCCATGATATAACCACAGGAACTGACAAGATACTTGCCCTTCTCCCCAACGCCTATATGCAGGGAGAGACAGCGGGCATAAACATGGCAGGCGGCGAGGCGGCGTATGACAAGGCCATCGCAATGAACGCAATGGGACTTTTCGGTCTGCACTATGTCACCGCAGGCAGCTACGACGGCGAGGAGATAATCCTCCCGACCGAAAGCAGCAGAAGCTACCGCAAGCTTGTGGTAAAGGATGGAAAATTAAAGGGTTACATCATAATCGGTGATGTTGAGAGAGCGGGAATCAACACCTCACTCATCAGAGAGCAGACTCCCCTCGACACGATAGATTTTGAGCTTATCAAAGTGAAGCCTCAGCTCATGGCCTTTGAAAAGAAAGAAAGATCAGAGAAACTGGGAGGTGTGAGATAATGACTTTTATCAGCGCAAAGGGACTTGACCACAAAGAGGTCAACGAAAAGATAAGAGCAAGCGCCTCTCAGGAGATAACCCTCACCGATGTGCGCGGTGAGAGGTTCATCGCAAGCGGCATGTCGGGCAGAAAGCTGACAATCGAGGGCGTGCCGGGAAATGCGCTCGCCGCTTACCTCACGGGAGCCGACGTAATCGTGAACGGAAATGCCCAGGATGCTGTCGGCGACACGATGAACGAGGGCACAATCACAATACACGGCAACATAGGTGATGCCGCAGGCTACGCGATGAGAGGCGGCAGAATATATGTAAGGGGCAACGCAGGCTACCGCGCCGGAATCCACATGAAGGAATACAAAGAGAAAAAGCCGGTGATAATCATCGGCGGCAGGTGCGGAAGCTTTCTCTGTGAGTATCAGGCAGGCGGAATCGTTGCGGTGCTCGGCACCCACACCGACGGAAAACCGATAGTCGGAAATTTCCCCTGCACGGGAATGCACGGCGGCAAGCTGTATCTCAGGGGCGACATTTCAGGGATAGACTTTCCCGCCAATGTCTGCGTCAGCGAGATGAGCAGGCAGGACCTTGAGGAGCTCATGCCATATCTTACAGAGTGGTGCAGAAGCTTCGGCGTGAAAAAGGAGGACATCCTCTCCGAGAGCTTCCACAAAATATCCCCCAGCTCAAGCAACCCTTACAAACAGATGTATGTGGCAAACTGAGGTTTTTCATTGTTATTCTCCATATATAGTTAAGGGCAGGGATTTGCGCCCGGAAAAGCTGTGCATTCAAACTCCGTCTCTTCCGGGCAGATAAAATCCCCCGGGAGTCAGACAGGGATTTACAAAGAGTCCGCAGCAGTCTGACAAGATTTAAAAAAGTCCAATTTCAATTAAACACACGGCAAAGAAACAGAGCTGTTTTTTACAGAGCGTTCCTTTGCCTTAAGCGGTTTTTAACGCAAACTGCTTTTCTGGTAAATCAAAGCACAAAAATATTCATTCACATATATAAAAACATGAAAGAAGGGTAAAATCATGACAAAATACATATTTGTGACAGGCGGAGTTGTTTCCGGACTCGGCAAGGGAATCACGGCAGCTTCCCTCGGAAGGCTTCTCAAGATGCGCGGCCTCAAGGTGGCAGCTCAGAAGCTTGACCCGTACATCAATGTTGATCCCGGCACAATGAGTCCTTTCCAGCACGGAGAGGTTTATGTGACCGAGGACGGAGCCGAAACAGACCTTGACCTCGGCCACTATGAGAGATTCATCGATGAGGACCTCAACCGCTACTCGAACCTCACCACAGGCAAGGTTTACTGGAATGTCCTCAACAAGGAGAGGCGCGGCGAATACCTCGGCTCGACAGTTCAGGTTATCCCCCATGTCACAAACGAGATAAAGGACTTCGTCTATCAGGTCGGCAAGAGGACAAACGCAGACGTAGTCATAACCGAGATAGGCGGCACCATAGGCGACATAGAGTCTCAGCCGTTCCTTGAGGCTGTGAGACAGATTTCCCTCGAGGTCGGCAGAGAGAACAGCCTCTTCATCCATGTTACTCTCGTTCCCTTCCTCAGCGGCTCCGATGAGCACAAGTCGAAGCCCACACAGCACAGTGTCAAGGAGCTTCAGGGCATGGGCATAAACCCGAATATAATTGTCCTGAGATGTGATGAGCCCCTTGAGGAGGCCATATTCAGAAAGATTGCAATGTTCTGCAACGTAAAGCCCGACTGTGTAATCGAAAACATGACTATCCCCTGTCTTTATGAAGCTCCGCTCATGCTTGAGAAGTCAAATTTCTCAGATGTTGTCTGCCGTGAGCTTGGTATAGATGCTCCGGCTCCCGAGCTCTCCGAGTGGACTGCCATGGTTGAGAAGGTCAAGAACGCCCACAGGGAAGTCACCATCGGTCTTGTCGGCAAGTATATCCAGCTGCATGATGCTTATCTCTCTGTCGCCGAGGCCCTTCGCCACGCAGGCTTTGCCCAGGACTCCACCGTCAACATCGAGTGGATAGACTCCGAGACCCTGACACCCGAAAATGTTTCCTCTGTCCTCTCTGCAGTTGACGGCATAATCGTTCCGGGCGGCTTCGGCAACCGTGGAATCGAGGGCATGATACTCGCCGCAAAATATGCGAGGGAAAACTCGGTGCCATACTTCGGCATCTGCCTCGGCATGCAGATAATGGTCATAGAGTATGCAAGAAATGTCTGCGGTCTTGAGGACGCAAACTCCGGCGAGTTTGACGAAAACACCCCTCACAAGGTCATCGACTTCATGCCCGGACAGAGTGACTCCATAGACAAGGGCGGCACACTGAGACTCGGCGCATTCCCCTGTGAGATAGTGCCCGGCACCACCATGGAGAAGTGCTACGGCGCCCTCAGCATAAGCGAGCGTCACCGCCACCGCTATGAATTCAACAATGACTTCAGGGATATACTCAGCGGAAACGGTCTCACACTCTCCGGCCTTTCACCTGACGGCAGACTTGTTGAGACAGTCGAGCTTTCCGAGAGAGATTTCCACGTGGGAGTTCAGTATCATCCCGAGTTCAAGTCAAGGCCGAACAAGGTTCAGCCGCTCTTCAGAGGATTTATCGCCGCATCGCTTAAAAAGAAAGAAGAAAAAGAATGATTTTTCAGCCAGATAAGCCGCATGAGGAGTGCGGAGTATTCGGAATATGGAACTACGGCAGGGAATCTGCCGCAAGGAGCATTTACTATGGACTGATGGCGCTTCAGCATCGTGGTCAGGAGGCCGCAGGAATAGCCGTGTGCGACACCTACGGCGAGAAGGACAACCTGAGCCTTAAAAAAGCCTCCGGTCTTGTCAGCGAGATATTCGATGAGAAGTCACTCTCGGAGCTTGACGGAAACATTGGCATAGGTCATGTAAGATACTCCACGACAGGTGACAGCCGCATCGGCAACATACAGCCAATTGCCTTCTACTATCTGAAGGGCACCCTCGCCCTTGTGCATAACGGAAACATAGTGAACGCGGACGCAATAAAGAGCGAGCTTGCGGCAAAGGGTCATGTATTCGACGCAACATCCGACTCCGAGGTCGCCGCAAAGCTGATAGCAAGCGAAAGAGCCGCCTGCGGTTCCATCGAGGAGGCTGTCATAAATTCCGCGCCAAAGCTCAGGGGCGGCTACGCATTCATAATAATGAGTCCGAGAAAGCTCGTTGCGGTCAGGGATCCTCACGGTCTCAAGCCTCTCTGTCTCGGAAAAACCGCCGACGGCTATGTTGTGGCATCGGAGAGCTGCGCGATAAAGAGCGCAGGAGCTGAATTCATCCGTGACATAGAACCGGGCGAGATACTCACCATAAGCAGGAAGGGCCTGCAGTCAGTTCACATAAACGAGAAGTGCCGCACCGCCCACTGCATATTTGAGTATATCTACTTTGCCCGCCTTGATTCCGTCATGGATGGGGTGAGCATATATGAAGCAAGGCTCAGAGGCGGCGAAGCTCTGGCAGAGGCCTACCCTGTCGATGCCGACATAGTATCGGGTGTGCCTGAATCGGGTCTTGCCGCCGCACAGGGTTACGCCCGCCATTCCGGCATACCTTATGCACAGGTGTTCTACAAGAACAGCTACATCGGCCGCACCTTCATCAAGCCCACTCAGGAGGAGCGTGAGGATGCGGTACATCTGAAGCTCTCGGTGCTTGCCGATGCCGTTAAAGGCAAACGTATAGTCCTCATCGATGACTCGATAGTGAGAGGCACGACAATCAGAAATCTCATCGTCATGCTGAGACAGGCAGGGGCAAGAGAGGTCCATGTAAGGATAAGTTCACCGCCGTTCCTCTTTCCGTGCTACTACGGCACTGATGTAGCCGACACCTCACAGCTTATAGCAGACAGGTTCTCCATCGAGGAGATACAGGAGCGCATAGGCGCCGATTCCCTCGGATATATGCGCACCGCTGACCTCAAAGAGATGGTAGGGTCTCTCGGCTACTGCAGCGCATGCTTTGACGGCGATTATCCTGTTAAGTGATCAGCGGTCAGTGATCAGTGGGCAGTGTTTGATGGTCAGTAGTCAGTGGGCAGTGTTCGATGGTCAGTCGTCAGTGGGCAATGTTCAGTTTCAGTGCCCGGCGGCATGCAGAATTTCTGCGATGCCGGTTTCCCGGTCCTTGCTGCAGTTTTCCTGTCACATAAAGCCGGTAAAACTGATGCCTTATGCCGGGTGCAGACTGTTGAATTTTTGAAAAATCCGCTTGATTTTGTGCTTACATTCAAGTATAATTGTGCTGCTACATAACTTAATAATTTTTATGAGATGCAAAGGCGCACTGTCACGGGGATGGTGCGTCTTTTTGTTTACCTTCAGTTCTTTTTCAGAAGTTCATCTTTGGTGGCTTTTTACAGTTTGTTTTTTTACAGTTTGTTTTTTACAGTTAGTTTTTTACAGTTAGTTATTATACAGTTTATTTTCAGCAGTTCGTGTTTACAGCAATTTGTTTTTGCAAGGAGAAAGAAGATGTCGATAACACTTTCACAGCTTACCTATGGATGCGATAAAACCTATGACATGCAGCTGACAGCCGGTCAGGGTGGAACCGGCTGCTCCATAAAGTGGGTTCACATAGTGGAAGATACAGAGGCCACAGATTTTTTCCATGGTAATGAGCTTGTACTCGTGACGGGAATCGGTCAGCAGAATCAGGACCCGTCAAAGTGGCTTCTCAAATTCGCAGAGAAGCTCACCGCCAAAAACGCAGGAGGTCTTGTGATAAACATAGGGCCTTACATAAAGAAGATACCGGAAAATCTGACGGAATTCTGCAATAACAATAATTTCCCGCTTTATACCGTGCCGTGGAGGATACACCTTGTCGACCTGACATACGACCTCTGCCACAGGATAATAGCCAACGAAGAGGCAGAGATCGGCCTTGCCGCCGCTTTCCGCAATCTGATATTCACGCCCGATGATGAGAAAAGCTATGTCCCTGTGCTTGAGCGCAGAGGTTTTCACGATGATGATGAATATATGGTCTGCTCGGCAAAGCTCATCGAGAAGCATTCAAAGCCTTTCGGTCAGGACTATCTGCAGCTGAGGAGCATTGTGCAGAAGGTTTTCGCCCGTGAATCAAGGCAGCTCAATACATTCACTCAGGACGAGTGTCTCATCGTGGTTTTCAGAGGACTTGAGCCTTCCTTTGTTGAGGAGAAAATAAATCTCATCGCCGATCGCTACTGCGATGAAAACAGTGAATTTGACACAAGGATAGGCCTGAGCGGACAGGAGTTCGGCTACAGAGGCATTTCCTCCGCCTACCACAGAAGCATGTCGGCCCTGAGAGTCGCCCGCATCAAGAATGAGAGAGTCATGAGGTATGCCGATACAGGCAGCTACAGGCTTCTGCTTGATGTCAGCTCAGGCGATACCCTGAGGCAGTTCTACACCGATGTGCTCGGAAAGCTCGCCTCCCACGATGACAGAAACAGCGCTGAGTACATGAGTCTTCTCAAGGATTACCTCATGTCCGACTGCAGTGTTCAGGAGGTTGCAGCCAAGAACAATCTTCACCGCAACACAGTCAACTATCAGATAAAGAGAATACGCGAGATACTCGGCATGAGCTTCGACACCGAGGACAAGCTCAATATTCTGCTCGCATTTTACATAGGAGAGCTTCTGGAAACAGCGTAACTGCGAAACTGCGTAACTGCGAAACTTCTTAACTTCGCAGCTTCGTAACTGCCGCAGCTGCATGGTTTTCTGTGCTTCACAGGCTTCTTAGCTTTTCTGCTTCATAGCCTTTGCAGCTTTCAGATCTGCCGAACTTGTTTTTTATCTGTTCAGGGCATATAATGCAGCATATAGTGCAGCTTGTAATCAGCCTGTTATTTAAAATGCAGGTACAGCCGTTCAAAACGCAGGGACGCACGCTTTACAGCGCCTAAGTTCAAAACGAAAGGATACCGTCAATGAAAACAAAGGAAGATATCTTCAATATAATCGAGGAGGAGGACATAGAGTTCATCCGCCTCCAGTTTACCGATATAAAGGGCAATCTCAAGAACATAGCCGTGACCCCCGGTCAGCTCGACAGGGCAATATCGCACAGCTGCCGCTTCTCGGGCAGCGCAATATTCGACAACTGTGCCGACTTCCCCGAGGAGCTGTGCCTTCACCCGATACTTGATTCATTCGTGGTGCTCCCGTGGCGCCCTCAGCAGGGAAAGGTGGCAAGGCTTGTCTGCGAGGTATGCACCGAGGACGGAAAGCCATTCCCTCTCTGCCCGAGGAAGATACTCGGCAGTGTGCTTGAAAAAGCCGCAGAATCCGGATACAGCTTCTGGGTTGACCCTGAGTGTGAGTTTTTTCTCTTCCACACGGATGAATTCGGACTGCCGACTACCATCACCCACGAGCGTGCAGGCTACATGGATGTGGGACCCACAGATTTCGGAGAGAATGCCCGCAGAGACATAGTCCTCATGCTTGAGGAGATGGGCTTCGATGTTGAGTCCTCGCTTCATGAGGCTTCGCCCGCTCAGCACGAGATAAGGTTCAAGGAGCAGGAGGCTATGCAGCTTGCCGACTCCCTGCAGACCTTCAGGTTTGCTGTCCGCTCCGTCGCAAAGCAGTTCGGGCTTTACGCAACCTTCATGCCGAAGCCGAGGGCGGACTGCGCAGGCTCGGGCATGCACTTAAGCTTTGCACTGGTAAAGGATGGGAAGAATCTTTTCAGGTCATCTGACGGCTCACCCTCGGAAACTGCGCTCTCATTCATCGGCGGGCTTCTCACTCACGCTCCGGCTCTGACTGCCATAGGAGATCAGACTGTAAACTCCTACAAGCGGCTTCTCTCCGACTCCGATGCTCCCGACAGGGTAAACTGGTCCTCAAAGGGTGAAAAGTCATTTGTGAAGCTCGTGCACAATTCCGATGATACAAAGGTTGAGCTGAGATTCCCCGACGGCTCCGCAAACCCATACCTCATCATTGCTGCAGCAATAGCCGCAGGAATCGACGGTATTGAAAAGCGCATGAACCCCGGTGAAGACTGCAGAGACGCATCGGAATGTCCTCATGTGCCGCTCACTCTCAAGGATGCGGTACTCGGACTTGAGGCAGATGAGGTCATCACAGATGCGCTCGGAAAAGAATTTACCTCGGTATATGCCGGCATTAAAAAGAGCGAATGGCGAGACTACATGACCTCTGTATCCGACTGGGAGCTTGACCGCTACCTTTCAAGGCTCTGATGAAAAGCTGAGAGGAAGATACATGATTAGTTCAGGCAGCTCAGAAGGCTCAGGCAGGTCAGCAAGATCTGTCAGCTCCGCTTCCGGCAGCATCATTATAGCCATGCCTGCCCATGCCGATGCGGTAAGGCTAAGGGACATGCTGCTTCGAAGCGGCAGATATTCAGACATAATACTCAGCTCGATGGGGTCTCAGATTCTCTCGCTCACGAGGGAGCGTGACATCTCGCTCGTGATAAGCGCTGTGAAATTTCACGATATGGGTTACGAGGAAATGGTAAGCTCGCTTGCTCCCGGGATTCCGGTGCTTGTGCTGACGGGCAATCCCTCCCTCATTCCCTTCGGGAATTCAGAAAAGCTCGTCATTCCGTTCAGGGCAAGCGAACTGCTTGAGGCGGTGCGCTCACTTCTCTCCCGTGAAAGGCAGAAGCCGAAAAAGCGCAGCACGAGGTCGCCCCGTGAGCAGCAGCAGATTGACGAGGCGAAGCACCTTCTCATGGAGAAAAAAGGCATGAGCGAACCCGAGGCCTTCAGATACATGCAGAAGACAAGCATGGACGCCTCCCGCTCACTCTACGAGACGGCCTCAATGGTGCTTCTGCTCTACAAGGACAAATAAAGCGTTCCCTTATCCGGCACGAAACATTTCGCCGGTTCGGGAACGCTTTTTATTTCTGTTTTTTCAGGGCTTGGCTTTCCTTGCTGCTCTATTTTTCAGATACGGATTTTTATCTGTTCAGCTTCTTATTTCTTCAGGTGAAGCTTTATGAGTATTCTGTCTACGAAGCCTCCGCCTATTGTCATTGTGAGCGCACCGGTCAGATATGACACCGGCAGATAAACTGCCGCTCCGACCACAGCCACCGCTCCGAGATGCACGACAAGCATGAGATTCCTTCCGTCAGCGACAGGCCACAGACGCTTCATGCCGATTATCACAAGGCACATGGCTATGGCCGCGGGGATTATCCGGAGGAAGGCACTGAATATTCCCCTGTAGTCGAAATTCATGGTCTTCTTCAAATAAGCAAGGAGGAGTATGCTTGTGATCAGCTGCGCAAAGATGCTCGACACGCAGGCGCCGAGGTAAGCCGGAATACCTATCCTGTCGAAAAGATATATCCATGGCAGGTCAAACACCATGTTGAGAAGTATTCCGATTACCGTTACAACGCAAACTGTCTTTCCCCTGTTTATGCTCTGCATGGTCATGCTGATGACGGTGGCGACATTTCCAAGCGTGTTGATTATGACAGAGAGCATAAGCACATTTGCTCCGTAATCACTTGCGCCGTAGAAAAATCTGTAGGTCGGCTCAGCATATACCATTATGCCTATGGAGAGCGGTATGGATATTATCAGTGTAGTTCCGACAGCCTGATTAAGCTTTTCGCTCACCTTGTCCATCTCACCTCTGGCATAGTTTTCTGCCATGTGTGGAGCTATGGAGCTTACCATTCCCATTGCAAGAGCAGCTATGATCATGGATATCTTCGGGGTCCATGTTGAGTTGACGCTTGCTATGACCTGAGTAGCCTCATCGCTGAAGTTAAGATTGTGCAGGCCAACGAGCAGAAGCTTCATGTCCACAAGCGAATACACGCTCTGAGCTATGGATACAATGGTGAGGGTCAGGCAGTATGATATTATCTTTTTGAGTATAACGGCATTGGAGTCGCATTTATCCTCGGTTCTGTCCTTTGAAAAAAGCTCCTCCCTGTTGTTTGCGGCTTTGGTGATAAGATAGATGAGACCTGTCACAGCGCCTACCGCTGTGCTCACAAGGGCAACACAGACTCCGATGGTTGTTGAGAGATTCATCAGATGAACGGCAGCAAATACGCCGCCAAGGACAAGAGATACATGAACTATCTGCTCTATCACCTGACTTGTGGATGAGGCCGAGATATACTTATGCCCCGAGAGATAACCTCTCGTCACGCTGAGTATAGGCGCTACCAGCAGACAGAAGGAAACCGCTCTTATCGCCATGGCTATGTCGCCTATTGACACTCCCTCAGTCATATCTCCGATAAAGAAATATGCAAACTGAGGGGCAAATATCTGAAGCACCCCGAAAAACACGAGTGAAACTATACTTACATACTTGAGCGCAAGGGTAAACGCTTTAGTCTTTGACTTGAATCTTTCTGTGGAGTTATACTCGCTGACAACAATACTGATGGCAGAGGGTATTCCGCAAACTGTGACATCAAGAAATATCGCATATATATTATAGGCTGTGGAGTAGATAACTCCGCCCTTTTCTCCGATAAGCTGATAGAACGGTATATTGTACAGCGCTCCGAGCATCTTCGTGAAGATGAGAGCAACATAGGCGAACACTGCGCCGCCTATAAAGCTGTTCTTTTTCATTTTCTTCTGATTTAACGGCATCTGACAGATCCCTTCCGGTTATAATTTCAACATTCTGCATTATACCATGCTTTTGTTAACGAATAAAGTCCTTAGTCGAAAAAAGCAGGCGCCGTCAATTTCAGGCACCTGCAAATTTCTGTCTTTATCCGTTCTTTCCGGTCCTTTTGTAGTAATCCTTCAGCTCCTCGGTTGCCGAGCGGATTATATCCATTCTTCCTCTGCGGCTGACTACCTGGGTCACATCAAAGCCGGGGCGTCTGTTTCCCTCAACAAAAGTTGGTCCGTCAGGAGTGACTGCCACATCCCATCCGACAACATGGATATTGGTGTTGACATAGGAGGCATCAAGGCACAACTGCTTTACCTCTTCAAAATACGGAATCTGAAATCCGTCAAACTTAACTCCGGTTATCGGATGATATTCATACTCATCGAGTGCCTTGCTGAGAGCGTTGCCCTTCAGCTTTCCTGTATCGAGGTCAACATCGCAGGCAACTCCGCCGGCATGAAAATTATCCACATCCGCTCCTGCTCCGCAGCGGAAGCCTATGAACTTTATCTTCGCCACTCCGTCTATATTTGAAGTGATAACTCTCAGAGTGTTGACGCTGTTGGGACTCATTCTGTTGAGTTCCTCGTGCTGAGGTATTACCTCCTCCGCAAAGAGGTGCTCATCCACCATTTTTTTGTAAAGCTTTTCGGGTCCTCCCTCGTCATTCACATTTATCCTGTGAACACCCATTCCGCCGAGTCCGTCATACGGCTTCACCATCATGGTCGGGTGCTTCTCAAAGTAAGCAAAGCACTCCTCCCTGTTGTCGGCCGTCGGCACTATGAACTCTCTCTTTATATATTTGCTGAAGTTCTTCAGAAAATCATATTTTATGGTAAAAAACTTCTTGTACTCCTCAGGTGAGACGAAAGCGTAGAATACATCCTCATCCTTGATGCTTGCGTATTCTTTTCTCTCTGTCCAGCTCTTCTTCCAGAGCTCATAATCGAAATAGTCGGAGAGTCCGAAGCCTTTTCTCAGAAAGCACATCAGGAAGTCGGCCTTCAGGGCAAGAGCGCTTCTGTTCTCCTTTTCGGCAAGATCCTTTATTCTCTTATTGAATCTTGAATAGTTTGCGCCGAGCGCATATCTTAAAAAACTCAGGTTTGGCATATCAGTTCCTCTTGTCTATCTTTTAATGCTCACAGATTATATACCCGTCAGTCATTTTCTGCAAGCTCCCCCGCAACATATTCCCTGCACTCGCCGTAGAGTCTCGGGTCTACGGATGCTCTTATCTTCAATCCTTCGGCGACGTATTCCTCGCTTATTACGGTGCCGTCCCTGCGTATCTCGGCGGCAAGTCCGCTCTTTGAGAAGGGCAGCAGAAACTCAGCCTCTATGTTTTTCTCGGGCAGGGCATCCTCGACCGCTTTCAGCAGCTCGTCTATCCCGGTGCCGTTCAGCGCGCTTATCCTCACAGCACCGCTTATCCTCGGAGCCGAGACCATCATGCTCTCGTTCTCCACCTTGTCCCACTTATTGAGAACAGGGATTATCGGTCTTTCATCGCTGCCGAGCTGATGCAGCAGTTCTGTCGTCACATCCAGGTGTATCTGCGCCTCCTCGCTTGATGCATCGCATACGTTGAGTATTATGTCCGCGGTAGCCGCCTGCTCGAGGGTCGACTTGAAGGCCTCCACAAGATGATGCGGCAGTCTTCTCACAAGTCCGACAGTATCTATAAGCATTATATTCTTTCCGCATGGCAGCTTCAGCGCCCTTGCTGTAGGGTCAAGGGTTGCGAAGAGCTTGTCCTCAGCAAGCACTCCCGCATCCGTCAGGAAATTCATCAGTGTGCTCTTGCCTGCGTTTGTATATCCCACGAGAGCGCAGGTCACGGTTCCGTTCTTCTTCCGTCTGCGGTTAATCTCGCTTCTGTTCTTCTCTACCTCTTCAAGCGCTTCCCTGAGGTTCTCTATCCTCCTGCGTATGTGGCGCCTGTCGGTCTCGAGCTTGCTCTCACCGGGGCCTCTCGTTCCGATGCCGCCGCCAAGCCTTGACATTGCTATTCCCTTGCCGGAAAGTCTCGGGAGAAGGTATTTCAGCTGGGCAAGCTCAACCTGAAGCTTGCCTTCCTTTGTCTTTGCCCTTATCGCAAATATATCGAGTATCAGCATTGTCCTGTCGATAACTCTGACTCCTGTGCCGTCCTCGAGGTTTCTTATCTGGGTAGGGGTGAGCTCACGGTCAAATATTATGAGGTCGATGTCGTTGTTTCTGCAGAACTCTGCTATCTCCTCCACCATGCCGGTACCGACGCATGTGCCGGTCTTTACCGCCTCACGCTTCTGTATCTTGGCGGCTACAGGCTCGGCCCCCGAGCTTTCCGCAAGCTCCCACAGCTCATCCATGCTGCTCTCGGCATCAAATTCGCCTATGTCGACTCCAACGAGCAGAGCCCTCTCAGGCCTCACTCCGGTATCGTATAAATTCTCGTTGTCTTCCACGTAAATCATACTTCCTTCTCTGTGATGGCTGCAATTATACCACAAACACCCCGATTGTACAATACAAAGAAAATGTACACTGAAGCAGCACCTCTGTTTAACCCTTTCAGGCTACTAAACCCTTTCAGGCTATTAAACCCTTTCAGGCTATTAGGGGGATAGTAATTCTCAGAATGCCATGAACCAGTAAAGAGCACGAACCGGCGGATAATCTTTCTGCACATGTTTTTCAGTTTTCGGCCTTACGGGAACAAAAGCCAAAAGCAAAAAAAGGGACTGCAGATGATAATCATACCGCAAAGCCGGGTAATCATTTATCATCGCAGTCCCTCTGTGTTTATTGTTTTCTTTCTGATAATTTTATTCTGCCATTGCCTTACGGGCCCAGTCGGCATCCCTGAATATCGCTCTGCCTACACCCGCAAGGTCACACTTTCCTTCCTCGAGAAGCTTCTCGGCCTGCTCTGCGGCCTTTACTCCGCCGGTCACCATGACAGGCACGCTGACAGCCTTTTTAACAGCTTCGGATATATCGCCGAACCAGCCGTACTCAAGCTTTGAGCCGTTCATATATCCGCACATGCCTCCGGATATGTCTATCATGTCAGCTCCTGCCTTCTCCATGAGGACAGCCGCCTTTACTGCTTCCTCAGGGCTTGAAGAACCGTCCATATAGTCGAGAGCGCCGAAACGCACCGCAACAATGAAGTTTTCCGGCACGGCCGCCCTCACAGCCTCTATCACCTCAAGGGTAAATCTTATCCTGTTTTCTGCGCATCCGCCATATTCATCGTCACGGTCATTTGTCAGCGGTGACCAGAACTGATTGAGAAGATAGCTGTGGGCGCAGTGAATCTCCACTCCGTCAAAGCCTGCCTTCTGCGCTCTTACGGCTGCGTCCGCAAATTTTGCCGTGAGCTCCTTTATCTCATCCTTTGTGAGGGTGTGGAACTCATCTGTGCGCTTTGAGTCGGAGGGGCAGCGTCGAGAGCCGGGGCCTACAGGAGTAAAACCTGTGTCATCTGCGTTTGACCTGAGTCCTGCGTGGCTTATCTGAGCTATCACCTTTGTGCCGTTTCTGTGGATGGTTTCCGCAATCTTTGAGAGACCGTCAATATCTTCGTCTGAGGATATTGAGACCTGTGATTTGCTTGCCATTCCGTTTCTCGCTATGAATGAGTGCTCTGTGATTATAAGACCGATGTATCCGCCATTGCTCCTTGCGTCATAATACTCGAGGAGCTTGTCAGTTACAGTTCCGTCGGGTGTTGACTTTCCTGTTGCCATAGGCGGCATCACAAGGCGGTTCGGTATCTCTGTGCCGTTTATCTTTATCGGGGCATTTAAATATTTCACTATCTTTTTCCTCCTGTTTATTCTTCTGCTATGAACCATGCGGGGTAGTAGTTAAGCACCCCGTTATGTGCTGCTCTTTTCCTGATTATCCTGTTGATTTTAACATACTCAGCCGGAAATCACAATATTGAAATTCCGGCTCTCCTCAAGGCGGTGTTAAATGAAAAATATCTCTCTGCAACACTTCTGCAACACTCTGTGCTGTAATATAGTGCTGTCAAAGGGAAACAAACCGATAAATAAAGATAAAATAACGGAGGAAAATAAAATGACAATGAAGAGATTTAAGGAAATGGTAATGAATTTCATCCAGAGAATGGCTGATGCCGCTGCGATGAACGAGGAAAGCTTCTACATGCAGATGGCCTAAGGCTGAAAAACCTTTCCGCAGCAGCGCTTTACAAGCACACACCATAATGCAGTAAAAATATTTAGGGAGAAAAATACTATGAGAAAAGAGAGCACTAAAATGTTAAATGACAGAGTACTTAAAAAGGTTGCCGGCGGCATAAACATAGTAGAAGGCAACAGCCATGAGGAAGAGAGAGAATATTTTGTCGGCGACAGAGTAGAGATTTATGTCTTTCTGTGGTTCACAAAGTCAGCAACGATAATCGGCAAAAACGGAACTGACGGCGATTTCATTTACACCGTCCGCTATGCTGACGGCGGCACGGAAGATGTCAAAGCAAACGATATACAAAAATAAAGATTCCCGCAATTTGCAGCACTCTCCCGGATATAGCGAAGAAATCAAAGGAAGCCACTTTCAAAACGGAGGACAGTAAAATGGTGATGAATGACGATATGCTCAGAAAAGTAACAGGCGGAGACTTTGGCGACAGCAAATACGAGCACGACAACAATGTTTACCTTTACAAGGTGGGCGACACAGTAGAGGTTTACTCAAACATCTTACATGTGAATACTAAAAGAGCGGTGATACTTGAGGTCAAAAAAGGAAATGTTCCGAAGAGCCAGTGGAGCTTTTCCACGATAGTGTCTCCCCTCTACAAGTGCAGATTTGATGACGGTTCATTGGCCTGGGCTTCCTCAAACACTATTGAGAGAAAATAAGAAACAGAGTCGGAGTGATAAAACTCCGGCTCTGTTTTTAATTTTATGCAGTCACGATTTTATATGTCAAGGGCAGCGTGATAGCCCCAGTAAACCGCATTGGTTATTGTTGATACCTTTGCTGCGTCACCGATGACACGGACGAACGGAGCGGCATCAAGAAGTTCCTCAACAACATCGGTTCTTGACCTCTGGCCGAGTGCGCAGATAACGGATTTTCCCGGAACAAGAACTTTATTTCCGTCCTTATCCTCGCAGAGTATTCCGTCAGCGTTTACTTCAAGTCCCCTGCAGCCTGTGTGGACGGTGACATACTTGTCTATCTCCTTGAGCATGAGCGGACGGTGACGGACGTTTGCGTCCGGAGCAAGCATATCCCTCATCTCGACGAGGTGAACCTTCTTGCCCTCCATGCCGAGGTGGATTGCTGCCTCACAGCCTGCGAGTCCTCCGCCGAAAACAACCACCGTATCTCCGACCTTTTCCTTCTCGAGATAATAGTTGTTCACGATGACTACATTGTCTCCGTCAAGTCCCGGTATCGGCGGAACGAGAGGCCTTGAGCCCACTGCGATGATGAGAGCGTCGGCGTTCTCCTTCTCCGCATACTCCCTTGTAACCTCAGTGTTCAGGCGGACCTCGACTCCTGCTTCAAGAGCCATCTTGAGGTATGTGTGGGAGAGCTGATACATCTCCTGCTTGAAGGGGAGAGCCTGCTCACTCTTCAGAATTCCGCCTATCTCGTTCTCTTTCTCGCAGAGTATGACCTTATGTCCTCTTCTTGCGGCAGTGTAAGCGGCATAAAGTCCGCCGGGACCTCCGCCTGCAACGAGGACCTTTTTCTTCACGGCGGCAGGCATCACCTGGTCGCCCTCCATCTCACGGCCGATGAGAGGATTTACCGTGCATCTTCTTGTGCTTGTTGCCGCTCTCTCAGCCATGCAAGTGAAGCATCTGAGGCAGCGGACTATATCCTCGTCCTTATTCTCTGTGACCTTTCTCGGCAGGAACGGGTCTGCAAGCAGGGCTCTGCCCATGTAGACTATGTCGGCCTTTCCTGAGGCGATTATCTCCTCCATCTGAGCCGGGTCATTCAACCCTCCGATGGTTGCCACCGGAACGCTCACGTGCTTCTTTATCTCGGCAGCAAGGTAGACATTGCAGCCGTGCTCCTTGAACATTGAGGGGTGAGTATCACCGAAGCCTCGCTGATATGTTCCTGCGGAAACATGGAGAATATCGATGTACGGCTCAAGCTCGCGGGCGATTCTGCAGCCCTCGGCGAGGTCATAGCCTCCCTCGAAAAGCTCTGAGCCGGAAAGCCTGAATTCTATCGGGAACTGTGGTCCCACCGCCTCACGGACCGCCTTCAGGACCTCTTTTGCAAATCTTGTGCGGTTCTCAAGGCTTCCGCCGTATTCATCCTCACGCTTGTTGAAATAAGGTGAGAGGAACTGGTTGATGAGCCAGCCGTGCCCGCCGTGAACCATGAGCATCTCAAAGCCTGCTCTCTTTGCAAGTCCTGCCACATGGCCGTAGGACCTGACTATATCAGCTATCATCTCTTTTGTGAGGGCCTTCACCTCCACGCCGTCGGGGCGGACTGTGTCAGAAGGACCCCACTGGTTCATTGACTTCTGCTTGCTCTTGTCGGTCATGTATGTTCCGGCATACATTCCGGAGTGTGAGAGCTCAAGGCTCGGCATTGCGCCGTGGCGGCGGATTGCGTCAGCTGTATAAGTTGCGCATGCGAGGGAATTGAGTATCGACTCATCGAGGTGATATGCGTGAGAGCCGTCTGTCTTAGGGTGAACCATGCACTCGGAGACTGTCACGGCTCCTGCGCCGCCCTTTGCCCTCAGCTCATAGAAGGCGGTTGATTTCGGGCCTATGCAGCCGTCGTTTGTTATATCCGTGCCGCCCATCGGAGCAGAGAACATTCTGTTTCTGAAGGTCACACCTGCTACCTTTATCGGACTGCAGAGATGTGGAAATTTTCTTATCATGCTGTTTTCCTCCCTGTTTTTTCAGACAATGCCTGTCCCCGGCTGACTGCGGAGACAGGCATGCTTAAAATCTGCGGATTACTTCTCGTAGAGGAACTCCTCCGGAAGTGTTACACCAAAGTCTTTTGCGAGATGCCTGAAATCGTCAGGCTCTATTGTCTGGCGCTTTGTGCCTGTCATTGAGAGCATCTTGACGAGTATCTCAGCGGACTTCTCGGCTGTGTGCATGAGGCCGAAGGTGAGGTCGAAGTCCTCGCCTGCGGCAAACATTCCGTGATGAGCCCAGATTGCGAGGTCATACTTCTTCATAAGCTCGCTTGTAGCTACAGCTATGTCTCTTCCTCCCGGTACCATCCACGGCACTACGCCGATTCCGTCAGGGAACACTACAGGGCACTCGGTTGCCATCTCCCAGAGCTCACGGGTAAATACCCTGTCCTCGAGCGGAAGCACGAAGGTGAGGGCGATAATGTTTGTTGTGTGGGCATGATAGACTACACGGTACTTTGGGTTCTGAAGCTTCTTAACCTCAAGATTCATGAGGTGGGAAGGAAGCTCACTTGTCGGTCTGCCGCCGTTCACAAGGCCCCACACTATGCGGTAGTTCTCGCCCTTATCGTCAAGCTCTATCACGCAGATGGAATCCTCAGGCTTCAAGATGACATTTCTGAAGTACTTTCCTGAGCCTGTAGCGAGGAAATACTCGCCCGCGAGGGCAGGAACCGATGTGCCTATCGGTCTCCACTCGCCGGGATTGAAGTTCTCCCTGACGGACTCCACCTCTTCATCCTTGATTCTGTAGGTGAGGTTTCCGCCGTTTCTCTCGTGCCAGCCCTGAAGCCAGCCGTCATTGCAGAGTCTTATAAAGCCCTGAACAAATTCTGCATCAAGTATTTTCATGTTTATTACCTCTTTTTAAGTTTTATCTTGTGATTATGTCAACAGGAACATTGAATATCTTTGCTACCTTGAGTATCGTGTCGATGTGTCTGCCGGCTGCGGCTGCCATATGATGTGTGGGGCCTGCCTCGCTCCAGCGGTTGCAGAAGTCCCTTGCCCCGCAGCTGAAGCGCATGCGCATGTTTGTGTCGCCAAACATGAATATCGGTCCGTCCTCGTTCACGCCCTCAGCGACTACGAACCTGAAGTGCCCGTCTCTGTCCTGGGTTATTCCGAGGAATGTTATGTCTCCGACCGGAGGGTAGAACTGTGTGAGGTATCCGCCGCCTGTCTTTCCGTGGAAAACAGGCACTATCTTCATTGTAGGCTTGTGTGCCTGAGATATGTCGGCATCGCCCGAGCCGGAGTGACCGATTATGCATATATCTTCGTCGAAGTCTATTGAGTACATCTCTGAGAGCTGACCTGTGCCGGCTATCGTCTTGAGTATGCTCATGGCCATTGCGACCTTCATATCGCCCTCAACCGCGCAGGCTGTGCCCTGCTTTATGAGCATTGAGAATGCAGGAATGAGCATGGAGTCGAGCTTTCCTGCCACTCCCCGGGCAAATCCGTCATAATGCGAAGCCACAAGGCCTAACTGCTCGTCCTTTACCCACTGCTCGAAGGCTACGACATACTTTGCCATATCCCAGACCGTTTCCACAGTTGCGCCGCCCTCAATCTCGAATGTTGCGAGGATATCCTCTGCCTTTGCTCTGATTGCGGCCTCGTCTGTGATGTTGTCGGCTATCGCCCACATCTTCTCCCAGTCAAACTGCTTTGTGTAGAGGAACATTCTGTGGTAGAGGTTTGTTTCATCTATATAGAGGTCCATCATTCCTGGATACGGCCTGCCTATCTGGGCAATATTTGTATTTCTGAAGCGGCGGCGGACCTGAGCTGCTCTGCACCAGTCCTCTATCTCGGCCTGTACTACAGGGTCTCCGCCCTCCACAACTCCTGTGATGACTGCGTGTCTCTTTCCTGCTCTCTCGAGGTCAGCTACCATCTCGCCGACAGCTCCGCAGGCATAAAGCTCGCCGAGCCACTTCGGGGTATCGACATTCGGATAATCCGGTGCTCTTAATTTCTGGACATTCACGAGAACCACAGGGACATCGAGATCTCTCACTGCAGGCAGCATATTGTATGATGTTGCGTAGGTGAGAAGCTGAAGGAACACGATATCGACATCGGCTGCCCTGAACTTGTCTCCGGCTGCCATAGCGAGCTCCTTTGTTGTGACCATGCCGCCGTCAATTATCTCCACTGTATCCGGGATGGTCTTCTTGAATGCCTCATACTGGCTCTCAAACTCAGGCACAAGTGACGGAAACTGCGGAAGATATGCTCCGAGGGCAATTGAGAACACACCGACTCTTGCTTTTGTATCAACTAACATTGTAAACTCCTTAATTCCTGATTATTCATATTTTCCTATCGGGAAAGAATCAAAGATCATCTTCCTTGCGTCCTTAAGGTCCTTCACCTCGCCGGATGCCATGAGCTGAACTGCGATATTTCCGATAGCGGTTCCCTCTGTGGGGCCTGTATAAACTGTCCTTGCGCAGGCCTTTGCCGTGAGCTCGTTAAGGTATGAAGCTGCCGAGCCGCCGCCCACGATATGGATGCAGTTATAGTGAAGGCCCGTCATCTCCTCTATCTCGCTGAGGGTATCGGCATAGCACTTTGCAAGGCTGTGATATATGACGGCTGCGACCTGGAACATTCCTTCAGGCACCTGCTGACCCGATTCGCGGCAGGCGTCCTGAACTTCCCTTACCATGCTGCCGGGAGCGAGGAAGCGGTCATCATTTGCGGGGACTATTGAAGCTATGCTCTCCTTTGAGGCTCTCTCACATATCTCTGAGAAGCTCATATCGGGGGCAAGCTCCTTCCTTGCGGAATTTATCATCCACATTCCCATGATGTTCTTGAGGTAGCGGAAACGGTGGTCTATGCCGCCCTCGTTTGTGAAGTTGCGCTTTTCACTCTCTTCGGAGGTATTGGCGGCCTTAAGCTCTGTTCCCATCAGTGACCATGTACCTGAGCTTATGTATACCGTGTTGTCCTCACTGCTCGGCACTGCTATGACAGCGGATGCAGTGTCATGGGTTGCGGGAAGCACCACCCTGCAGTCAAAGCCGACGGTCTTCTTTATCTCATCGGTAAAGCCGCCGACTTCCGTGCCGGGCATGTTGAGCTTTCCGAATATCCTCCGTGGGTAGCCGAGCTTCCCGATAAGCTCATCGTCCCAGTCGTTCGTCAAGGGACTTACAAGCTGGGTGGTGGTTGCGTTTGTATACTCGGAGACCTTCCTGCCCGTCAGGAGAAAGTTGAAGTACTCGGGTATCATCAGAAGGCTCTCTGCCTTTTCGAGATGCTCCGGGTTCTCTTTTTTCACTGCCATCAGCTGATAAACTGTATTGAATATCTGCTTCTGTATGCCTGTCCTTGAGTAAAGCTCCTTCCGGGGGATAAGCTTATAGACCTCGGCATCCATGCCTGATGTCCTGTCATCCCTGTAGCCCACGGAATCGCCGAGGACATTATCGTCTTTGTCGAGAAGGACAAAATCCACCGCCCATGTATCTATTGCCATGGTGAGGGGTATCTTTCCAAGTTCGGCGCACTTCTTTATGCCGCTCAGGATGTGCCCGAAGAGGGCTTCCTTATCCCAGCATTTATGTCCGTTCCTCTCGATAAGTCCGTTAGGGAAACGGTAAATCTCTTCAAGGATCATCCTACCGTTTTCAGTATGCCCGAGGATATGCCTTCCGCTTGAAGCGCCGATATCCACGGCAAGATAATACTTCACTGTGCCTGCACCTCTTTTCATATCAGTCTTCAATGCCCATTATACTACACAAGTCCGGCATTAACAAGAAAAGACTGCCGGAATAAAATACGGGGCTGCTTTCATTCTGCCTTTATGCGGTACAGGCCCTTCCGCGCGGCTTTCATGCAGCTCATTGCGGAAGGGCCTGCCCACTTCTAATCCAAAATCCAAAATCAGGGATAAAATTCAGAATTTATCATCCGCTCCGGGCGCTCAAACTCAGAGCTGCCCGGCTGCGGAATTATTATCTCATAAAGTCACGAAGCTTCTCAGGAATTATTTGTTTTCCTTCTCCTTGCGCTCCTCGAGTTCCTTCTGGATCTTAGGCATTTCCTTGTCGAGACGATAGAAGAGCATGATGATGAATGTCACAACTATCATAGCGACAGGGAGCCAGTTGTAAAGGAATGTGATTGCCTGCTTTGCGGACTCGCTCTGAACAGCTGCTGCTCCGTCATATCCGCCGAAAGCGAGGATCCAGCCGAGAACTACCTGGCCGATACCGAGGCCGAGTTTCTGGGCAGCTGAGATAGCCGCGTTGCCCATGCCGACTGTCTTGAAGCCATCTTTCCACTCGCCGTACTCAAGTGTATCTGCGACCATGCCGAATGCCATGCCGCCTGCAGCGCCGAGGCCGATACCCTTAAGAGCATTGAAGACTACGAGGCCTGCAACGCTTGTTCCGACAAGACCTGTGCCGAGGAAGCCTGCTGCCATGCCTACAAGACCTACCATGTATGTCATGTGCTTGCCAAACTTCTTCATGAAGAACGGTGTTACGAACATTGTAGCGAACTGTGCGATGGAGAGCGCATTGTTGACAGGTGTATAGAGTGAGTAGTCACCGAGAACATCTGCGCAGTAGTAGATAGCGCCGGCTGAATACATGACTATGATGAAGAATATAACGAACATAGCAAGTATCATTGTGAGCCAGTACTTGTTTGTAAAGAGGGACTTGAGAGCCTTTCCTGTAGGAACATCATCCTTTGGAGCCTCTCCGCCTTCAGCAGCTGCGGAGCCTGTTCTTTCCTTTGTTCCTGCGAAGCAGATGAGAGCGGAAACAACGATGATAATGCCGACAACTATAGCTGCGATTGTCCAGCCGCGCTGTGCCTCAGCAGCGTATGGAGTTTCGAGTGCTGTGCCTGCAAACTTGAGAACCCATGACATGAAGAATGTGTTCATGAGGATGTTTGCGATTGTCTGGAATATCATTGCGATATTGCCGAGCATGCCGTGCTCATAGGTATCGGTGGTACTCAGCGAAATCAGCGAGTTGTAAGGTACGTTCATTGCGGTATAGAACACAGAGTTTACGAGGTTATACATAATGAATACGTAAACATACTGCACCATGCCGGTCATGCTGTGAGGTATGCTGAAAAGAAGCACTGTAGCGATGGCCATAGGTATGCACATTCTTAAAAGCCATACTCTTGCTTTTCCGAGCTTCGACTTTGTCTTGTCAACTATGCGGCCCATGAAAAGATCGGACACGCCGTCAAAGAGCTTTGAGATAGCGATGATCGTGCTGACTGCTGCAGCATCGACAAGAGATACGTCAGTGAGGTACTTCATAAGGAAAGCGGACATCATACCGTTTACCCACGCCATACCAAGGTTTCCCATACCAAAGCCGATTCTGTCGTTCCAGCCAAGCTTTGTGTTGGGATTGTTTGTTTTGGATGCAAAACTGAACATTTGTTTCCTCCTCTTGAAAAATGTTTCGTTTTATAAAATCTGGAAAGTAGCTTTCCGAATTTCCGTTTTAGTCCTCATAGAATCTCATGTCTTTCCATACGTTCATGAGATCCGTGCGGTCGAGCTGCTCTGTGTGAGTGACTCTGTCAAATATTCTTACCGGTGAATCATAGCCTGTGAACCTGGGCCAGTTCTCGGGATCGGGCTCATCTGTGAGCACGAAGTTCACCCATGGCCTGTGCATGGAATCTATCATGTAGTTCACTACCTCTTCCGGCTCCCCGTCAAAGAGGAAGTGGCTGAATCCGAAATCGGTGTTCGCAAACATGCATGGAAGGTCGAAGGCATGTGAGGCCTTCCAGCCTGTCTCCTCGCCGGACTTTGAGACAAACTCAAAGCGGTACATCCACACATCGCCGAAATTCTTCTGGGCATCGGCTATCTTGAGAGCAGGCATCTGGAATGCGTAGTCGGTCGCAAACGCAATGAAGGGATCGCCGCCCTCTGTGCGGTACTCCTCCTTAAGATCCGGAATTGCGTCACAGCTGAACTCCTCACCTGCTTTGAATTTGCTGAATTTATCCTTTGCTGACGGCTGATAGTAACTGATGATTTCCGGTATCTCCGGGGAATGTCCGTTTTTCTCAAACATCTCGGCTACCATCGCCCAGCTGTTGGGGAAGCCTGTCTTCTCGGGATGAACGAACATCGTGCCCTCATGCATGTTGGATCCGATGATGAGCTTCACTCCCTCAGCGCTGCCGTTTCTCACTGCATCTATCGGGCGGACCGGAAGGAGGTCATCCTGTATCGGTCCGGGAAGGAACATGCCCGGGTTTCTGTACTGGTGCTTTTCGGCAACGGCGGTGTTGCCCTTCTGGAACTCAAACGGGTCATCATTCATCAGGTGCTCAGCCATATTCTCCTCTGTCCATCCCATGGCCTCGAGGAAGATTGATATGTTCTCTCTCGCCGTCTCATGGGTCATGACGCAGTTTGGCAGGCCGCTCTGGGCAATAGCCTTTCTGAAATATCCCTTAACGGAAGGACATGCCAGCATATTTACTACCGAAGCTCCTCCGGCAGACTCACCCATGATGGTCACGTTCTCCGGATCTCCTCCGAAGGCTGCGATGTTATCGTGGACCCACTTCAGGGCAAGTATCTGGTCTGAAAGTCCGCAGTTGCTGTCGAAGTCCTCACATCCCGGGTAGGTTGTGAAATCGTAAAAGCCGAGGACATTCAGCCTGTACTGAAGCGAGACGAAAACTATGCCGTTCTCGGCAAAGCATCTGCCGTCCGTGAGCGGGCAGGATGCCGAACCGGTATTGTATCCGCCGCCGTGTATCCACACGAGGACAGGAAGGTTCTCGCCCTCCCCGGCAGGCCTCTGGACATTTATCGTCAGGCAGTCCTCGGAGCCTATGAGCTTTCCCTCGTCGAACTGCACGGAAACATCTCCGTATTCCTTTGCGTCAAATACTCCGTCCCAGGGGTCAACAGGAATGCTTCTCTTAAATCTTAATTTTCCTACAGGCGGCTTTGCGTAAGGCATTCCGAGATACTCTATGAAACCGTCTCTCTCATAGCCCTTTACCTTTCCGCTGTTTATGCTTACGATATAATCCTTCATCGCTTATCCCTCTCAGACCTTCTGGGCAGCAACCTTTTTGCCGAGAGCCACAAGGTCCTCCGTGCTGCCTGTCATCTTCTGTATCGCATAGGCGCGCTTTCTCGGGGCGCAGTCATGTACCGGCTCCTGGAAAAGTCCGAAGTAAACTTCGGTAAGTCCGCCTATCTGGTTTTTATCTATGCCGTCCTTCAGGAGCATTCCCTCTTCATTGAGAAGCCTGAAATTATGCACCGTGCGGACATAAGGCATTTCGGATGCTATCTTCAGGAGTTTCTCGTTGTAGCCGGCGTATCTCTCCTCAAGCTCCGGGTCACCTATGTCTGTGAAGCCTGTCTCCGTCAGGAGCACCTGCTTGTCTCCGTCTCCGTAATGGCACATGACACGGTAGGCAGCTTCGTTGAAATCTCTCCAGAGTCCGTCAGGCTCATCCACATTCAGGAACAGGTCCTTATCGGGAACACCTGATTTTGTTGTGAAGACATAGGGATGCCAGGAAACTATATCGAAATAGTCATCGGGATTATCGGACCAGAATTTTCCTGACTTTATCCTGCTGTAAATCTTGTCAAGGCACCATGCCACACCGTACATCACGGGGAAGAAATACGGAAGATCTCCGCCGAGTCCTGCGGTGCTCAGCGCAGGCGAGAAGGAGGTAACCTTTGCGTTCGGGTTTCCGGCTCTCACGCCCTTTGCGGCAAAGTACATCATGTCAACCGCTATGTCATATTTCTCGTCAGCTGTGAAGGGCTCTGACATATCAGAGTCAAGGAATCCGTCAGGATGAAGGAAAGCGTTGAGATTCCACTCGTTTCCTACCTCCCAGATGCCTACCTGAGGGAATGTGCGCGCCATAGTTTCCCAGCCCTGACGTATCATCTCGAGAGCCTGCATATAGAGGCTGCCCTCTGTCAGATCACGCTTCGGCATTGCGTGGCCCATGCGCTGCTTACAGCCCTCCGGCAGGAACCACTCGTGGCTCATTCCGGTAACTTCAATGTCAAGCTCCGCAGCCCTGTCAAGAAGCCTTGTGTGTATCTCATACATTTTCGGATTCACCGTGAACGGATCATCAAGTATCTCCGTCATGTGCATCCATGAGCGGTAAGCGCTGCATCCGAGGCCTTTGACAAGGTCAAGGTAAGCTTCGGCTCTGACTCCGGTGTCGCCCTCGCGCTGGGTGAGAGGCTCACCGACTCCGTAAAATCGTTCCGATATCATTATTTTGTCCCATCCTCTCCCTTATATAAAATATTAATGAACACATAAATAAATCCAAACCTCGTATATGATAACAGCTATACAATTTCGGGTATATTCATATTTTGCTTTTTTTGTTCTTGATTTGTCCAAAATAATCTGATAAAAGATATACAAAAAATATACATCGTGGGCAATTACTGTCTATTTAACCCAAATAAAACTGAAGAGCCGGAAATGCATTTTTCTGCCGCAGAAGCCGGATTCGGGCGGCCTGTGCTGATTTTTTGCTGTCAGTCGATGACAATATTTTGCCCTTATGACAAATTATCTGCAAAAACAGCAATATTCCGATATTTTGCTCTCAGCCGATATGCTATTATTAGAACGAAAACCGAGGAGAGAAACGACATGAAAAACTATCTTCTTTCACAGCTGTCATTTTTGACCAAAGCGGAAATTTTCAGGATAAGCGGAACCGATATTCACCCCTATCAGGAAAATTCATCACTCAATCCGCTCTTTCAGAGCGAAGAGCTGAGAACACTGCTCATGAGAAAAGCAGACACTCAGAAGGAGCCGTATCTTTATAAGGATATGTTCGGAGTTTTCTTTCTGTGCATGAGGGATGCTGACGAATATTACCTTGCAGGACCGATGCCCACCGGATACTTGAGTCTTGCAAACCGACACGCCTTTTACTACAGATGGAGCGTCAAGGCTGACACGGAGAAGAATCTCAGGACCTTCTCCTTCATGGATGTACTTACATTTGCAAGCACTGTCGCCTGCATAGTATCGGGAGAAAAATACTCTGATCATGAGCTTGTTCTCGCAAATAATCTTATTGACGAGAACAATGAAAAGGTAAGGCACGACGAGCTGATGTACAACATTCAGTCCGAGGAGGAGCAGAGCTACAGGCACTCCTACCAGGAGGAGAGAAACCTTCTCGACAAGGTCAGAAACGGCGAAGTTGAGGAGGCCGTCAATCTCTCAAAGAACCTTGACAGGTTTGTGGGCAAGATGGCGAACGATGAGATAACTCACTGGAGGGATGTTCTTGTCATAGGAGCCACATTATGCGCAAGAGCCGCCATAGAGGGAGGCCTTCCTCCCTACACGGCCTACAGGATAAGCGGCTTCTATATAAACAAAGGCAACACGAGCTCAAACCCGATTCAGATACTCGACTACCGCAATCAGGCGATAGAGGAGCTGGCTTCAGCGGTCAAGAAACAGAAGAGCAGGACCCGCATAACAAGCTACACCGAACAGTGCAAGGACTATGTGATACAGCATTTCCGTGAAAAGATATATCTTGAGAGCATAGCGGAAAAGCTCGGTCTCTCGCCGAGCTACCTCTCAAGGACCTTCAAGAAGGACACGGGAAAGAACCTGCAGAACTATATAATTGAGGTAAGACTCAACCGCGCTTCCGAGATGCTCGCATATTCGGATGAATCAATCCCTGCGATAGCTGAGTTTGTCGGGTTCCCCTCGCAGAGCTATTTCGGGAAAGTTTTCAAGGACAACATGAACATGACGCCGAAGGAATACAGGGAATCCCACAGAGCGGCGGAATTTCATGAGAAAAACAAGCAGTAAAGCAGGGCTGAGCCTGCAGCCGATAAAATAAAGGAGACAGTCAGTATGGAAGAATTCCTTTTACCGTCAAAATGGATATGGACTCCGGAAAAGAACGCAGACGATGAAAAAGAGCCGTACATCGTTCTTTTCAGAAAAAGCTTCAGCATGGAGTCGGAGCCGGAATCATGCAGCATAAAAATATCCGCCGACACAAAGTACAAGCTCTATGTCAACGGAAAGTTCGTTAATTTCGGACCCGCAAGGGGTGACAAAAGCGTGTGGTTCTATGATGCTCCCGACATCACAGAACACCTGAAAAAAGGCGCAAACGTCATAGCAGTTTCCGTGCTGCGCTACCCCGAGAAGCCATCAGAGGGAAACCACGGAATGTTCAGGACAGCGGTGCCGGGACTTTACTTTGAGGGAAAGCTTACCCTCAGGGACGGCTCGGAAATCTCCCTCGATGCCGACAGCAGCTGGAAATGCGCCGTTGACACACGGACAGGATTATACAAAGAGGAACAGGGCTTTGCTCCGCTCTACATTCACGAGAACGCGTGCGGCGACGAAAAGTTCAGTATGTGGCAGTTTGCGGGATTTGATGACAGCCGCTGGGCAGAGGCAAAAAATTATCTGAGAATAGAAGTGTCCGGCGCAGTAAGTCCCGGAAATCTCAGCCCGAGACCGATACCCTTCCTATACAGAAAGCAGAGAAGCTTCTCAGGCGTTATGGCTGTGAGAAAATCTTCTCTCGATAAATCTGCCTGGGAGGATATGTTAAGCGGTAAGCGCAGCATCACGATACCTGCTCACTCAAATGAAACAGTTGAGATAAACGCAGGCGAAGAAATGACCGGCTTTATCCGTGCAGCATTCTGCGATGGAAAAGGCGCTGAAGTGAAGCTCATCTATGCCGAGACATATTATCAGAACGGCACTTCGGGAACGCAGAATCTGCGTGTCAAAAAAGACAGGATGGACTTTGAAAACGGATACCTCAGTGGCTACAGTGACACCTATAAGGTATGCGGCTTCGGTGATAATGAAAATGCCGAGGAGTTTTTGCCTTTCTGGTTCAGGACCTTCAGATTTGTAAGACTTGAGATAACCACAGAAAATGAGCCGCTTGAGATAAAGGCTCTTGACTATGAGGAGACAGGCTACCCTCTCGAGATGAAGTCACATGTCGAAACAAGCGACGAAAGCCTTGCGGATATATGGAAGATAAGCGAAAGGACTCTTCGCCGCTGCATGCACGAGACATACGAGGACTGCCCATATTACGAGCAGCTTCAGTATGCGATGGATTCGAGACAGCAGATACTCTACACATATTCTGTAAGCGCTGATGACAGGCTCGCAAGGCAGTGCATCTCTGACCTGAGGCGAGGCCAGAGAGCAGACGGTCTCATCAACTGCTGCTACCCCAACTGCAACACCAACGTCATACCCGGATTTTCACTCTACTACATCCTCATGGTGCATGACCACATGATGTATTTCGGAGATAAGGAGCTTATTCTTGACTCGATTCCCTGCATAGAGAAGATACTGCGCTTCTTCCACAGGAGCCTCACACCTGAGGGCTATGTCGGCAAGGTTGGAGGAATACTCATGAACTCCCCGTTCTGGTCATTCATTGACTGGGCGAAGGAATGGAACCCGACATCGGGAATGCCGCCTGCGGGACTCAAGGGACCGCTCACCATGGAGAGTCTGCTCTATGTTCTCGGACTCCAGCATGCCGCTTCCCTGTGCCGCTTCATCGGCCGAAATGATCAGGCAGAAGAGTACGAAGCAGAGGCAGAGAGCGTAAAAGAAGCTGTTCTCAGACACTGCACAGGCTCAAACGGCATGATAACCGACGGTCCCGGCGTGGAGGAATACAGTCAGCAGTGCCAGGTATTCGCCGTGCTCACAGGCTGCGGAGAGGCTTATGCTCTCAGGGAAAACCTCGAGAGGACACTGAAGGATGACAGCTTTGTCCAGTGCACCATAGCCATGAGATTCTATCTTTTCAGAGCTCTTGAGAAGACGGGACTTTATGCTTACACCGACAAGTATCTCGACGCATGGAGAAATATGCTGAAGCTCAACTGCTCAACCTGCATTGAGTCTGAGGACTACTCAAGAAGCGAGTGCCACGCATGGGGCTCCCTCGTGCTCTACGAGCTGCCGGCTGTTGTGCTTGGCGTTCGTCCTGCGGCTCCCGGTTACTCAAAGATTGCGGTAAATCCCGCAGCGGGATACCTCACCCACGCTCACGGCTCTGTGATAACTCCCAAGGGCATGGTGAATGTGAGCTGGGAATTATCGGACGGAGAGATAAAAGCAGACTACACTGCTCCCGAAGGAGTTGAAGTCGTGACCTGCTGAGAAAGCAGAATATATCTTAAAATCGGAGGATCGGTTTTTTCCCGGTCCTCTTTCCTTTTCGGCGGCTTCAGCCTAATCCCTGCTTTTCACTTTAAGGTCTGCTTTCAGCCGCAGCTGCGCAGCTCTGTTTTCACCATCCTTTAAAACCGGAAAGTTGTTAAACAGTTGACATAATCCCATCTTTAACAGTTGAATAGTCAAAAAAGTTCAGAAAGCCCGAAAAAG
>R21__coassemble_322_pt1 | contig 40404 bp, 33 predicted proteins | sample R21__metabat2_high_PE_066 | metagenome-assembled genome bin R21
AACCATGGAATCAATAATCTTTGAAAAGAAGATGTCTTCCCCTGAGGAGATAAAGGCAGCTGTGCCGCTCTCAGAATCCGGAAAGGCAACAAAAATCCGGAAGGATAAGGAAATAGCAGACATAATAACAGGCAATGATGACAGACTCATGCTCATCATCGGGCCCTGTTCAGCTGACAGAGAAGATGCTGTCCTCGACTACATATCAAGACTTATTCCTGTTCAGGAAAAAGTTAAGGACAAGATACTCATCGTGCCAAGAATTTACACCAACAAGCCGAGAACTACCGGTGACGGCTACAAGGGAATAGCTTCTCAGCCGGACCCTGAAGCAAAGCCGGATATGATTAAGGGACTCCTCTCCGTCCGTGAGCTTCATGTAAGGGCTGTGAACGAGACAGGATTCCTCTGCGCCGATGAGATGCTTTACCCGGAAAATATCAGCTATCTTGATGATGTTCTCGGATATGTCGCAGTTGGCGCAAGAAGCGTTGAAAATCAGCAGCACAGGCTGGTGGCTTCCGGAGCAAATGTACCGGTAGGAATGAAAAACCCTATGTCCGGTGATATAAGTGTTATGCTCAATTCTATAACTGCTGCTCAGCATCCTCACATATTTGCTTTCCGCCAGTGGCAGGTACAGACAAGCGGAAACCCTCTCGCTCACGCAATCATGAGAGGAAGTGTTGATCACAACGGAAGAAACCGCTCTAATTATCATTATGAAGACCTTATGAGCCTCTATGAAGCTTATGACAAAAAGGGTCTGCAGAACATGAGTGTCATAGTTGATACAAACCACTCCAACTCCGGCAAGAAATATCTCGAGCAGATAAGAATTGCAAAGGAGATTCTTGGCTCACGCAGACATTCTCCGGAGATCTGCAAAATGGTCAAGGGACTCATGATTGAGAGTTACATTGAAGACGGAAACCAGAAGATAGGCGACGGTGTTTACGGAAAATCCATCACAGATCCATGCCTTGGCTGGGAGAAAACCGAGGCTATGATCTATTCAATCGCCGACTCTCTCGGCTGATTTCCGGAATAGTATCTGACAGATAATTTTATCGCCCTTAAGCGGCTTGAACTTTAGCTGCTTAAGGGTAATATTTTTCGCAAATAAAAACGGACAGTCAGGCATATTTCCCGACTGTCCGTCAATTTATTTCAGATTTTATTTACTGAGCATCGTCCTCATGAACAGTATCAACACTGCCGATAGCCCATCTCTTGATTCTGAGCTTTGCTCTGTCTGTTCCGGTTTCGATAACGATGGAATCTGTCTCTTCTTTGACAGCAACAATCCTTCCGCAGATTCCGCCGATAGTGGTGATCTCATCACCTACAGCAGCATTCTTCTTCATCTCAGCTTCTTTCTTCTTCTTCTTGTTGTTAGGTCTGAAGAATATAAAGTAGAGTGCTCCGAAAAATACGGCATAAATAGCTATCATGATTATCCATGATGTACTGCTTGTAGTGGTAGTTGTTGTATCAAGTGCGATCAGTGAATTCATAATCTTAGGTTCCTTTCTTTAGTTACAGCTGTTATGATACCAAATATTCGGTATCAATTCAAGTGAAAAAACTGTGAATTTATATTCTTTTTGAAATAACATCTATATTCTCACGATAATACTCTTCATATCTGTCTGCATCAAGAGCATCCCTTATCTCCTGCATAAGATTATTGTAAAAATAAAGGTTATGCATCACGGAAAGGCGCATTCCAAGCATCTCACCGGCCTTCAGAAGATGATGAATATATGCTCTCGTAAAGTTTCTGCATGTCGGGCAGTCGCACTTATCATCAATGGGCTTTGTATCAAGAGTATATTTAGCATTGTTCAGGTTTCTTATTCCCTCATGGGTAAAGAGCTGACCGTGACGGGCATTTCTCGTCGGCATGACGCAGTCAAAAAGATCTACTCCCCTTCTGACACCCTCAAGGATATTTGCGGGAGTACCCACACCCATAAGATACCTGATTTTGTCCTTAGGAGCAAAAGGCTCAATCTGCTCTATGACATGATACATGACCTCAGTTTCCTCGCCGACAGCGAGGCCTCCTATTGCGTAGCCATCAAGATCAAGCTCGGCAATCTGCTTCATATTGTCAATTCTGAGATCATCATAAGTTGCGCCCTGATTTATTCCAAAGAGCATCTGGTTTCTGTTTAATGTAGTTTCGAGGGAGTTCAGTCGCTGCATCTCTGCCTTGCAGCGCTTAAGCCACCTTATGGTACGCTCGCTCGACATCTTTGCATAATTATAAGGAGCAGGATTTTCAACGCACTCATCAAATGCCATGGCTATAGTTGAAGCAAGATTTGACTGAATCTGCATGCTCTCTTCAGGACCCATAAAGATTTTATGGCCATCTATATGAGAAGCGAAAGTGACGCCCTCTTCTTTTATATTCCTGAGCTTTGCAAGCGAAAAGACCTGAAATCCACCGCTGTCGGTGAGCACCGGTCCCTGCCATCTTGTGAACTCTCTCACGCCGCCGAGCTGCCTTACTACATCATCGCCCGGTCTTAAATGCATGTGATATGTATTGCAGAGCTGAACCTGACATTTAAGATCTTTAAGATCAAGGGCCGACACGCCTCCCTTGATTGCGCCGTCTGTGGCGACATTCATAAAAGCAGGTGTCTGGACTGTACCGTGGACCGTGTGAAATTCGCCGCGTCTTGCGTTTCCGTTGTATTTTATCAGTTTAAACATTGGTCTGTTCCTTGTTTTTATCTGTGTATATGAACATAGCATCCCCAAAAGAGAAGAATCTGTATCTTTCCTCTACGGCTATCCTGTAAGCATTCAGGATATTTTCCCTTCCGGCAAGAGCGGAAACAAGCATCACGAGAGTGCTCTCCGGGAGATGGAAATTTGTTATGAGGCAGTCGATACCCTTGAATTCAAATCCCGGATAGATGAATATATCGGTCCATCCGGAGCTTTCGCAGAACCTTCCCTCAACCTTTGCCACAGTTTCAATCGTGCGGCAGCTGGTAGTACCGACTGATATTACCCGTCCGCCGTTTGCCTTGGTTTCATTTATAAGGTCGGCAGTACTCTGCGGCATATAGTAGTGCTCTGAATGCATCTTGTGGTCAAGGATATTATCAGCGCTTACCGGTCTGAATGTTCCAAGGCCTACATGAAGTGTTACATAGCCGATTTTTATGCCTTTCCGGCTTATTTTCTCGAGAAGTTCCTCAGTAAAATGAAGACCTGCTGTCGGGGCAGCTGCGGACCCAAGCTCATGGGAATAAACAGTCTGATATCTCTCCTTATCCTCAAGCTTCTCCTTGATATAAGGCGGCAGCGGCATCTGACCTATCTCATCGAGTATTGAGAAAAAGTTATTCCCCTCATACTCAAAATGCACAAGTCTGTTGCCCTCTTCTATTATATCGACTACTTCGCACCTGAGCTTACCATCACCGAACGAAAATCGGCTGCCAATTCTTGCCTTTTTTCCGGGTCCTGCAAGGGTCTCCCATATATCATTGCCATGATTCCTGAGCAGAAGAAACTCTACCCTCGCCCCGGTTTCTTCCTTTATCCCGTAAATTCTTGCCGGCAGTACACGGGAATCATTAAGAATTAGACAGTCACCGGGATTAAGATAATCGATTATATCATAGAAATGTTTATGTTCAACAGAGCCATCCTCAATGTTGAGAGTCATAAGCCTTGAGGCATCTCTTCTCTCAAGAGGAGTCTGCGCGATAAGTTCCTGCGGAAGATCATAGTAAAAATCACTTGTTTTCATAAATTGCCTTTAAATAACAGAAAATCATAAAATGATATGTTTTTGGTAAGCTATCAATCGTACAGCCTTTTTATAGTACCCTATTTGAAGTAAAAATTCAAGTCGTTTGACAAATATAAAAGCCCGGGCGACTACCCGGGCTGAAATATCACTGAACTAAAATATCAGAGTATAAGGCTCTTACCTGTCATTTCCTCAGGCTGAGGAAGTCCGAGAATCTTGAGCATTGTAGGAGCGAGATCGGCGAGTACGCCACCCTCTCTGAGCTTAACATCACCCTGACCGATAACCATGAACGGAACAGGATTTGTTGTGTGAGCTGTGAACGGTGAACCGTCCTCGTCTATCATCTTATCTGCATTGCCGTGATCGGCAGTGAGAAGGATAGTTCCTCCAAGTGAAAGTACTGTATCAGCAATCCTGCCAACGCACTTGTCAACAGCCTCAACAGCTGCTACAGCTGCATCAAATACGCCTGTATGACCGACCATATCGCAGTTTGCGTAGTTGAGGATGACTACATCATACTTGCCGGACTTAAGAGCCTCATCAAGCTTATCTGTAACCTCATAGGCACTCATGTGAGGCTGAAGGTCGTAGGTAGCAACCTTTGGTGAAGCAACGAGTATTCTGTCCTCACCGTCGAACTGTGTTTCAACTCCGCCGTTGAAGAAGAATGTTACATGAGCATACTTCTCTGTCTCAGCGATTCTGAGCTGGGTAAGGCCGTTTGCGGAGAGGTACTCACCAAGAGTATTTGTAAGCTTCTTATCCTTGTAAGCTATCTGAACATTAGGCATTGAAGCATCATACTGTCTCATGCAGACATAGTAGACGTCAGGTCTGCCGCCTCTGCGCTCAAAGCCTGTGAAGTTATCATCAACAAATGTTCTTGTTATCTCTCTTGCTCTGTCAGGTCTGAAGTTGAAGAATATGATTGAGTCGCCTGACTTTATCGGCTTTGCTCCGTCAATAACTACCGGAACAACAAACTCATCGGTAACTCCTGCATCATAGGAATTCTGCATTGCGCATCTTGGGCAGGCGGCATGATTTCCCTCGCCGTATACCATAGCTGCATAAGCTTTTTCGACACGGTCATAGTTATTGTCTCTGTCCATTGCATAGTAGCGGCCTGAGATGGTAGCTATTTTACCTACGCCAATTTCCTTCATCTTATCCATAAGAGCTATGACATAGTCCTTACCGGATGAAGGGGGAACATCACGGCCATCCATAAAGCAGTGAACATAAACCTCTGTGAGGCCCTTGTCCTTTGCCATCTGGAGAAGTCCGTAAAGATGTGTATTGTGTGAGTGAACACCGCCGTCTGAGAGTAGTCCAAAGAGGTGAAGAGCTGTGCCGTTCTCAAGAGCCTTATCCATAGCGGCATTGAGAGCCTCATTCTTCTGCATCTCACCGTCACGTATGGACTTTGTTATCTCTGTGAGAGGCTGATAAACGATGCGGCCAGCACCGATATTTGTATGTCCAACTTCAGAGTTGCCCATCTGACCGTCAGGAAGACCTACATCCATTCCGGATGCGCCGATTATGGTATTCGGATACTCATTAAAGAGCTTTCTGAGGTTTGGTCTCTTGGCAGCCTCGATGGCATTGCCCTCTGCAGGAGCTATACCGTAGCCGTCAAGTATCATTAAAACTAATGGTTTTTTCATTATCTTTTCCTTTCGGGAAATATCAGGATTAAAGTTAAAAAAGCAGTGGAGCGGCAGAATAGCCGCTCACCACTTATATTTTCAAATTAAGTATTATCAGCCCTCTGTAGCAGCCTTAGCTATAACGGAGAAGGCCTGAGCCTTGAGGGAAGCGCCGCCGATAAGTCCGCCGTCAACATTGACCTTGGAAACGAGCTCTGCAGCGTTCTTTGCGTTCATGGATCCGCCGTACTGAACTGTGACAGTCTCAGCAACATCTGCGCCATAAGCCTCAGCGATAGCTGCTCTTACATAGCCGTTGCCCTCATCTGCCTGATCAGCTGTAGCTGTGACTCCTGTGCCGATAGCCCACACAGGCTCATAAGCGATGATTACATTCTTAAGCTGCTCAGCGGTAACATTTGTGAGAGCCATCTTTGTCTGATACTTGAGGAGTGTCTCGGTATAGCCAAGCTCTCTCTGCTCAAGAGTCTCACCAACGCAGATGATAGCCTTGAGGCCGCCGTTAAGAGCAGCGAGTGAGCGGAGGTTTACAGTCTGATCTGTCTCGCCGAAATACTGTCTTCTCTCGCTGTGTCCGATAACTACATACTCAACTCCAGCTTCCTTGAGCATATCGACTGAAACTTCACCTGTGTAAGCTCCGGATGCCTTGAAGTGAACATTCTCAGCACCGATCTTGATGTTTGAGCCTGCTGCTGCGGCTACTGCTGCAGGAATGTCGATATATGGTACACAGAGAACTACATCGCAGCCTGCATCAGCTACGAGAGGCTTCATCTCATTGATAAGAGCTGTTGTCTCGGATGGTGTCTTATTCATCTTCCAGTTACCAGCGATAACTGCTTTTCTAACTGCCTTATTCATTTTTGGTTTTATCCTTTCCAATCTTATTTCTTTTTTAGTAAAAAGGGGCAAACCGAAACCAGCCTGCCCCAGATATTATCTTATCGGAAATTACTTCTCAGCGATAACTGCAACGCCCGGAAGAACCTTACCCTCGAGATACTCAAGAGAAGCGCCGCCGCCTGTTGAAATGTGGCTCATCTTGTCAGCGAAGCCGAGCTGCATGACAGCAGCAGCAGAGTCACCACCGCCGATGATTGTTGTAGCATCTGTCTCAGCAAGGGACTTTGCGACAGCGATTGTACCTGCAGCGAGTGTTGGGTTCTCGAAAACGCCCATTGGTCCGTTCCAGACAACTGTCTTAGCGGACTTGACAGCCTCAGCATAAGCAGCCTGTGTAGCAGGTCCAATGTCAAGACCCATCATGTCATCAGGAATCTCCATTGTAGGAACAACAGTTGTGTCGATTGGTCCGTCGATCGGATCAGGGAAGCTCTTGGCTGCAACTGTATCTGTTGGGAGAAGAAGTGTCTTGCCCATGTCAGCTGCCTTCTTGAGCATCTCTGCGCAGTACTCAACCTTTGTATCATCAACGAGGGAAGTACCAACTTTACCGCCCTGAGCCTTGATGAATGTATAGGCCATACCGCCGCCGATGATGAGTGTATCGCACTTCTCGAGGAGGTTGTTGATAACATTGAGCTTATCTGCAACCTTAGCGCCGCCGAGGATAGCAACGAATGGTCTTACAGGCTCCTCAACTGCATTACCGAGGAAGTTTATCTCCTTCTGCATGAGGTAACCGACAGCTGTCTCCTTGATGTGGTCTGTTACACCGGCTGTGGAGCAGTGAGCTCTGTGAGCGGAACCGAAAGCGTCCATAACAAAGACTTCAGCAAGTGAAGCAAGCTCAGATGAGAATGGCTCGAGATTCTTTGTCTCTTCCTTTCTGAATCTTGTATTCTGAAGAAGAACTACATCGCCGTCATTCATGGCAGCAACAGCAGCCTTTGCGTTGTCTCCGACAACTGTATCGTCATCAGCAAATACTACAGGCTTGCCGAGAAGCTCGGAAAGTCTTACAGCAGCAGGTGCGAGAGAGAACTTAGCCTCAGGGCCGTTCTTCGGCTTGCCGAGATGTGAGCAGAGGATTACCTTGCCGCCGTCCTCGACGAGCTTCTTGATTGTGGGAAGAGCAGCTACGATTCTGTTATCGTTTGTGATAACGCCATCCTTCATAGGTACGTTAAAATCAACACGTACGAGAACCTTCTTGCCCTTGACATTGATGTCATCAACAGTAACTTTGTTTAAAGCCATTGTTAAGCACACTCCTTTATTTAAAATTTTAAAAACTGGCTTTTTAGCTGCCCGCATAAAACGAGCATCATCCTTGTTTATTCTATAACAAAGCCGGCTATATTGCAAGAAAAAAATGCTGATAAAGCGAATAAAAGGACATTTTAAATTTGCTAAAACTTTACAACACACTTGAAATACAGACGAATTTGGAATATTATTGTCAAAGGACTAAATGCATACAAGGAGATGTTTGTAAATGAGCAACAAGGCTGAAAAGAAAGCGGCATTCCAGGCTTCTGTTATCTGGCGGGACAGAAAGAGAACGATATTCGGACTTCCGCTTTCATTCACCAAGTATATTCTGACTAAAGAGAGACTCTTCATAGAGACAGGCTTCCTTAACAAAAAAGAGGATGAGGTAAGGCTCTACAGAATAATGGATGTTTCCCTTTCAAGAACTCTTGGACAGCGAATATTCGGTGTCGGCACGATAAAATGCTGCAGTGCGGACAAGACCTTAGCTGATTTTGAGATAAAGAACATCAAGAATTCAAGGGATGTAAAAGAACAGCTTTCCCAGGCAGTAGAGGACGAGAGAGTCTCGAAAAAGGTCATAAACCGTGAGATTCTCGGCCATGAAGGTCATGACGGACATGATGGGCCTGATCACGATATGCCTCCGGAATTTCACGATCCTTATGAGGATGATGTTCACAGCGATGAAATGCATTCCTGATTTTTCCGAAAGATAAAAGGCATAAAAAAGTAATTTAACCCGGCGAAGGCTTAAATGCTCACCTCCGCCGGGTTATTTTTATGCACTGAGAAATTATACGGAACTATTCCATCTCGATACAACCATGTCAGACAGTTGCCGTGACATCCTTATAGAAGTCCCAGAGAGCTTCTTCTGTCGGGAAATTGGCTACATACATCTGGTTGCCCATGGCGCCGGACAGAGCATCAGGGATTCTTCCGACCATCTTCATGTTCTCTCCGTACCTGGCCATTATTTCCTCATGATTCATGACAAAGTTTTTGCCGTCACGAAGGCCTGCGAAGCCGCAGAAAGCATGCTCACCCTGAGGTATATCTGACTTGTCAAAGGCTATCATGTCAGCCCAGATCTTATAGACATTTGTTGAGTTTGCAAAATTCATCATATCAGGTGAATAGCCGCCGCATGGTCTCATGTTTACCTCGAGAGCTATTACCTTTCCCTTGCGTCCAAGGCCCTTCTGCTGCTTTGTGAGGCGGAAGAACTCAAAGTGAACGAATCTTGATTTCACTCCGAATGCCTTCACAGTTGCTCTTCCGGCCTTTCTGACATCTTCTGCGAGATCCTTCACTATATAATAGCATGAATTATCATTGTCATTGACGATATCCATGATGGAATCCGGAGTAACATTTCCTGTCTCGAATATCGGATTGCCGTTGGAGTCGATAATCGCATCATAGGAGTTTACCTCAGCTTCGACGAACTGCTCCATGATATAGGGCACATCAGCCCACTTCTCGTTTCTTTCATTCACAAAAGCGACAAGCTCCTCATCGTTCTTGAGCTTATAAGTGTTTGCTGCGCCGACTCCGTTATCCGGCTTTACTATGACAGGATAACCTACTTCATCTATGAATTTTCTGCAGCTCTCCACATCATCCACCATGTGGTATTTTGCTACTACAATGCCGGCCTGCTCATAGTACTGCTTCATTTTGGACTTATATTTTATCCTCTCCATGTCCTCGGTATGGAAGCCGGAGTTTATGTTGAAGTCAGTGCGAAGAGCTGCGTCTCTCTCAAGCCAGTACTCATTGTTCGACTCAAGCCAGTCTATGCGGCCATACTTGAATGTGAAGAATGCAACAGCTCTGTAGACCTCATCATAGTTCTCGAGAGAAGATACTTTATAGTACTCTGAAACTGAATCCTTCAGCTCATCACTGAGGTTATCATAAGGACAGTCGCCGATACCGAGAACGTTCATTCCGTTATTTTTCAGCTCTCTGCAGAACTGCCAGTAGTTTTCCGGAAAATTTGGTGAAAGAAAGATTATGTTTTTCATTTGTCTGCTCCCCTGTATTTTCAATTTTAAGATTAACCTGCTTTAATTTTTCTCTCCGAGGATGTACGGCATGAAATATTCGGCCTGCTTATACCACCAGCACCAGTCATGCTGAACATCGCCGCCCCAGAGATCGACCCAGATATTTATTCCAAGGCGATCAAACTGATTTTTGAGTGCTATTGTCGTACCCGGCTGTTCCCATGGACCCTGACCGCAGCAGATGACTGCGCGCTTGCTGTTGAACAGCTCAATGTAAGGATGATCCTTCTGCATACCGGCCATATAGTGAACAGGCGAATTCTGATAGACAAGCTCATCCATGTAACCGTCAAAGCCGTAGTCAGCTGTATAAATGCCGCTGAGTGCAAGGCATCCGTCAAAAATATCCGGCCTGCGGAGATAAAGATTAGCCGCATGTGTAGCGCCGAGTGAGCATCCCATGGTAAGCACTCCAGGTCTCTTATCCCACGAATTTCTCTGCATGGCCATTGCCTGTGCAAAAGGCACCACCTCATCAGTGAGGTACTTTATCCACTGCTCATATCTTCTTATGCGCCAGGCAGGATCAGCTCCCTTATCCGACCATGTCTCAGCGTCTATGGTATCCACACTGAAAACCATGAGCTTTCCGCTATCTATCCACGGAGAGAGGGTCTCATCCATGTGAAATCCTTCAAAATCAAAAAATCTTCCATCCTGGCATGGGATATATATCATAGGCCTTCCGGCATGTCCGTATACTTTTATCTCCATGTCACGGTTAAGTGACGGGCTGTAGTCCTTAAAATACTGAGTTTCCATTTTGTTTTCCTTTCAAATCACGGTTCATACAAAAGTGTGCTGACAGCAAACGGCAGCTGCTTTTCCCATGTTGCCTCATTGTGAATTCCATAAGGCACCACTCTCATTGTGAGCATTGCGCCGCGGCTGACGAGAAGCTTTCCGACTTCGGTAAAGAGTGAATCCACGCCTTTCCCCACATCATCGAATTCACCGCTGCCATAATCCATATATATTACTGTATCACCCGTCAGGCGGGTCCGCCTGATAAGCTGTTTGATGTCGTTCGGAACAAGCTCAATTGACGGCGAAAGTGCCGCACCCGCAGAAAAAACATCATTATGCCTAAGCACAGCGTAGAGTGACATAAGTCCGCCCATACTCGAACCCATTACAAATGTATTTCCTCTGTCCGGATATGTGCGGAATTTTGAGTCTATCTTCGGCTTGAGAACATTTACAAACCAGTCAATCGTTTCTTCTCCTCTGCCTGAAAAGCTGCCATACTCGGGGTCCGAGAAATCAAACGGCGAATATTCAGAAAGGCGCTCATTATCCTTCCCCCTGTTGCACTCGACTGCAACTACAATCAGCTTTGCGAAGGTCCTGTCAAGATATTTTCCGAGCCCCCAGCTCTTTCCGTATGAAGCATCCCTGTCATAAAAGACATTCTGCCCGTCAAACATATAGAGTACGGGATATCTCTCTTCCTCATTGTATTCATATTCCTGTGGAAGATAGATATATACCCTTCTCCTTCTGAATCTGTTGGCAGCAGGATAATCAAGTGTCCATTTTTTAATCATAAGTTCTTCTTTTCCGTGTAAAACTACCCAATGATTATACTATCGAGAGAAATATCGGTCAAGGGCAGTTTCTGCATTTGTGCTTCAGCACATGAAACTGCTGAGTGTCTTTCTTACAGCTCCCGGACCTGCGAGCATCTGCTTTAAGTTCATAATTATCTTATCACTTAGACCTGACTTCACGAGATCGCAGCCGAATATGCTCTCATCTCTGAGAAGCTCAAGGATATCATCGCCAACGCTCTCAGGAACACCCGGCCTCAGTGCTTCAAGTTCTCTCTGAAGTCTCTCAAGCTCAGGATCCGGTGACAGAGTCATCTCTTTCATATTATCATCAAGCGCAAGGAGGTACCTTAGCCACCCTGCAATTATAAGCGGAATTGCGTTAAGTCTTTCGGCACTTCCATATTTTCTGTTATAAGACTTTATGGTCTCGCCGTATCTCACGCTCATCTTTTTTGATGTATCGGTCGCGATTCTCTGAGGTGTATCGGGAATATATGGATTCGGGAGTCTTTCATTAACTACCTCATCTATAAATTTTTCAGGAGAAATTATCCCCGGACTTGTCACCACTGGCATTCCCTCATCATAGCCAAGGACTGTTATAAGCCTCTTAAGATCAGGGTCGGAAACAGCATCACTGATTGATGTATACCCAAGGATACAGCCGAAAACCGCAAGGGCAGTGTGCAGAGGATTCAGGCATGTTGTCACCTTCATGGTCTCCGTCTTGTTTACAGTTTTTCTATCGGTAAAGTATATACCTGCTTTTTCAAGGAGAGGGCGTCCGTTCGCAAAATCATCCTCGACCACAAGGTACTGTGTTTTCTCAGCATTTACAAATGGCGCAATATAAGTATTCTTTGATGTTATAATGGGGCTCATACCTTCTATGCCCATTTCCGAGAGACTGGAGCTTACCTTTTCCGACGGTCTCGGTGTTATCTTGTCAATCATGGTCCAAGGGAAACTTACCTTCTCCCTCAGGTAATCGATAAATCCGGCTGGAACAAAACCGAGTTCTGCCCATTTCTCTGCCACAGCCATAACACCGTTCTGCAGTTTCTCACCGTTATGGGAGCAGTTGTCCATGCTCACAAGAGTAAGCGGTGCTCCGCTTTTCACATATCTTTCATACAGAAGCAGAGCGAGCATCGGCATAAGAGATACGGCTTTTTCCGGGCCTCCGGATATTTCATCTTCTATCCCTGAAGTACTGTATGCCTTTTCCGTAACGGTAAGAGAAACCATTCTGAGTGAATCTTCGCAGAAGAATCCTCTGAGCTTCTCAAAATCCGGAGACTTTCTATCGGCCTTGAGTGCGAATGCAACAGAGTCCACAAGGCGGTAGTCAGCAGCTGAATCAGCATTCAGCGTAACTGAAATAAATCGATTGTCAAAAGGCTTATATACCCTGTCGATTATCTCAAAATCATAGCTTTCGGCCGCAATTATTCCGCAGTTCATAAGACCTGAGCTTATCAGATCATCGGCCGCAACAGCTATGAATGCCCTGAATATATTGCCGGAGCCAAAATGAATCCAACAGGGAGATTTTTCCGTATTCTTTATCATCTCTTCCCTGTCATATTCAGGAACCATAAAGCCGTGCTCCTTGAGAAGCTCCCTGCACTGCGAACTGTTTATTTTTATACCCATATTTTCACACACCTTTTCTTTAATGCTATCAGATAAGTCCGAACGACTTCATTATGAATATGCCAAGTGTCATGGATATGACCGAGAACAGTGAGGTAGCCATCACTATTCCTGCGCCAAGTTCTCCGTCGCCGCCCATCTTTTCTGTCATTATATAACTGTTAACTGCCGAAGGAACAGCAAACAGCACGAATATCGTCGCAATCTCCTCCGTATTGAATCCGAACGGAATAGCGCAGAGCACAAAGAGCAGCGGCGCCAGACAATTCTTGATAAGCGTGCCGAGAATTATACCCTTCGGCTTTTTCCTGAAGGTTGACGGCTTGAGGCTTGCGCCGATCATAAGAAGAGCAAGCGGAGTCGCCAGCTGAGAAAGATATGAAAAGGTTTTGTCCAGCATCGATGGAATCTCAATTTTCAGAAGTGAAACAACTATTCCGCAGACAATTCCGATTATCAGCGGATTCTTTATTATCTTGAGAATCTGATCCGTTATGCTCGGTTTCACACCGCTGTTGTCATAGTGGGAAAGGACAACTATGGCAAGTATATTATATATCGGCACGACAAATGTAAAGATCATCATTGCGGAATTAAGAGTATCTGTATTGAGAAGATTCTTAAGAACCGCAAGTCCGATATACGCAAAATTCCCCCTGAACGCACCGTGAACAACGGCCGATATCTGCCCACGGTCTTTTATTAACGCCAGAGCAAGTACCCAGCTGATGACAAAAAGCAGCAGAGATGCCGCTACAGCATAAAGCACGAATTTAAGCTCAAATATCTGTGATATATCCGATGATGCAACACTTTGAAAAAGCGAGAAAGGAAGCGCGTAGTAGAACACAAGAGTCGTCGCCCTGCTGCAGAAATCAGGGGTTAGAATTCCTTTCTTGCTGAGGAAAAAGCCAAGGACTATCAGCAGAAAGATAGGAAGCACTATGTTCAAACTGAACAGAAAATTTTCAATCATGTCCGGACTCCTAATCTGTAAATTTTTTCTCAAGAATTATAGCATAAGAGAAAAAACAATTAAAGTGCTGTAAAATCTTTTTTGAAGTACTTTATGCCTGAAACATGACACCGCTGCCGTTATTTTCACGGCAGCGGTGATTAATGCTGATATAAGATTATTTTACAGAGAACTTATAGACAGTCTCGGAAGAGAACGGCTTTTCCGGAGTGACATAGTCAAACGGGAAGTTCTTCTGATTTGGTGAATCCGGGTAGAACTGAGTCTCGAGGCAGAGAGCGCCGTGGTCAAGCATGACTGCGCCGTTCTTTGCGGGAGCTCCGGAAGCCTTGTTGAAGGTATAGAGCTGTATGCCCGGCATATCCGAGTATACCTGCATGAATATTCCCGATACCGGGTTGTGAGCCTCTGCGTGAAGCCTCATGCCCTCTCCGTCAACGCAGAAGTTGTGGTCAAATCCTGCATTTTCGATTATCATCGGGTCATCTGCAAACATATCCTTTGAGAGAAGCTTGCCTGCTCTGAAATCTACAGGTGTGCCCTCGACAGGAAGTATCTCACCTGTAGGTATGAGTCCGGCTCCGACAGGAGTATAGTTCTCGGCATAGATCTTCACCCATGTATCGAGAACATCCTTCGTGTGGTCTCCCGAAAGATTGAAGAAGCTGTGGTTTGTAGGATTAAAGACAGTCTTCTTGTCGGACTTTGCCTTATATGAAAGCTTTACCGCATTATCTGCAGTGAGAGTATATGTAACCTCAAGCTCAAGCTTTCCCGGATATCCTTCATCCATATCAGGGCTTACATGAGAAAATGTGATTGAAGGATTCTCTCCATCTTCTGTGCCGGCTGCATCCCACACAACCTGATGGTAGCCGCCTCTGCCGCCGTGAAGGGTATTCACTCCGTCATTCTTGTCAAGCTTGTATATCACGCCGTCAAGCTCAAACTCGGCATTTCCAATCCTGTTTGCGTATCTTCCGACGAATGTTCCCTGGAAATCCATTCCGAAATACTGCTCAAGCTTGTCATAGCCAAGGACTACATCCTTCAGCTCTCCATTTTTGTCCGGCATAAAAAGCTTATGAATTCTGAGACCGTAGGTAAGCACCTGAAGCTTTGCTCCGTTTGCGTTCTCGAGAACATACTCATAGACTTCTGCGCCATTCGGTGCAGTGCCGAACAATGATTTATATATCGCCATTTTTATCGCCTTCCAAAGGGATTACTGGTTGCAGAGAAGAGCTGCGCCGATGATTCCGGCATCATTTCCGAGCTCTGCCTTTACTATCTTTGTCTTTCTTGGGGAGTTCATGCTGTATGTCTGTGAAGCTATGTACTCTCTTACAGGAACGAGGAGGTTCTCGCCCTGGTTTGCAACTCCGCCGCCTAAGCAGAGAATCTCAGGCTGGAATGTGTTGATCATATTTGCAAGACCTGCACCAAGCATCTCAACATAATCAGCGATAACCTGAGTTGCTGCAGCATCTCCTGCCTCTTTACCGTCAAATGCTGTACGGCCGTTAGCATTGTTGATGTCTCCACCGACAATCTCCCACATCTTGGAGTCAGGATTCTTCTCCATGTACTCCTTTGTAGTCTTGATGAGTCCTGTAGCAGAAGCATAAGCCTCCCAGCAGCCATCACGTCCGCATGTGCAGTGGCGTCCGCCAACCATGATTACATTATGTCCAAGCTCACCGCCGGCATAGTTGAATCCGCTGTAGATTTTGCCGTCAATGATTATGCCGCCGCCGACACCTGTTCCGAGTGTGATTGCGAGGGAATCCTTAGCACCCTTGAGTGCGCCGGCCATATACTCGCCGAAACCTGCGCAGTTGGCATCATTGTCCATGTAGAACGGGATACCGCCGAGTCTCTCTTCCATCTCAGCCTTGAGCGGGAAGTTGTTGAGACCTAAGTTGTTCGAGAACTCAATGAGACCGCTGTCCTGGTTAACAGTACCCGGGCAGCCCATACCAACAGCTGCGACATCCTTGAGAGTAATGCCTGCATTTGCACAGGCTATCTCACATGCTTCCTTGATGCAGTCAGCGAGCTTGTATCCGTCTCCCGGAGCCGGAGTCTTTACATTTCCTTTTGCGATTAACTTTAAATCTTCGTTTACAACACCGACAGCAAGATTTGTGCCGCCGACATCAATACCTAAATAATACATAATCTACACACTCCTTAAATTTTGGGCAATCGCCCATATTCTCAGCTGATTATACAATATTCACATTTATTTGTAAAGTTAATCTATATTTTTTATCTCAATGCAAAAATTCGTCAGCCTCAGCCTTTAAATTTGCTGTTTTTATTTCACCATCTGCTAAAGCGCCCTCCTTCATTTTCCCGGAAACCCTTGTTTGTCACATAATTGTAAACTATATTTTAAAATCAGGTTGACAATAAGCAGAAGTAATTGTATACTTCACCTTGTTTATTGGTTAACAATTTAAAAATCAGCCAGCGCTGAAGAAATTAAATCTAAGTGCGAAAATAAGCAAAACAATTTTCTCTTTTCGCAGCTTATGCTTTAAGAGATTCAGGAAAGGATTCATATCATGAAAAAATTATCAACGAAAGACATGGTGCTCACAGCACTTTTCGCTGCTGTAATCTGCGTACTCGGACCCATAGCTGTACCTATCGGAACTATATCAATAACACTTCAGATATTTGCGATACTTCTGACAGTATATATTATCGGTCCTTTCCGAGGCACGATTTCGCTCATAATTTACCTGATACTGGGTTCAGTCGGAATACCGGTCTTTTCCGGATATTCGAGCGGTTTTGCCTGCCTCACCGGTCCTACAGGAGGCTATCTGGTAGGATTCATATTCACAGCAGTCATCAGCGGTATCTTTTTCAGAGCTTTCCCGGTCATCGGTGAGATGAGCAGGAACAGAAGAATTATCAATATTGTCCTTGAATTTATCGGAATGGTGCTCGGGATACTTGTCTGCTATGCTTTCGGCACTGTATGGTTCTGTATTCAGGCTTCATATTCGGTTGGAGCAGCGCTTGCTGTCTGTGTATTCCCGTTTATTCCGTTTGATCTGATGAAGTCGGCTGCTGTTCTGATAGCCGGGCCTCAGATTCTCAGAGCATTGAAAAAGGCAAAGCTCGTCTGATTTTCTCTCCGAAATCTGTCTGCAGCAATCATCCGGCCATTATGCTGCCATTCAAAGCTGCCGCATTATACAGAAATCCCGGACGTTATCAACCGACGTCCGGGATAAATTATTATGTTCAGGTGTGAGAAATAAGCCGCAGCTTACTTCTTTTTGAAGCTGTCCTTAAGTGAAACGGAGCGATTAAAAACAAGATGCTTCTCGGAGCTGTCCTTGCTGTCTACGCAGAAATAACCCTGGCGCATAAACTGGAAGGACTCTCCCGGCTTCGCAGATACAAGTGAAGACTCAACCTTGCAGTTATTGAGAACTGTAAGGGAATCCTTATTCATCACTTCAAGATAATCATAGTTGTCAGGATCCGGTACTGTGAAAAGATTATCATAAAGTCTTATCTCTGCATCGGCGCAGTCATTTGCGTTTACCCAGTGAATAGTGGACTTTATCTTTCTGCCGTCTGCAGGATTTCCGCCGCGTGAAGCCTCATCATACTCTGCGTAAACCTCAACTACATTGCCTTCGTCATCCTTTTTGCAGCCTGTGCACTTAACGATATATGTGCCCTTCAAGCGCACCTTATTGCCCGGGAAGAGTCTGAAATATTTCTTCTCAGGTACTTCCATGAAGTCCTCTCTCTCAATCCAGCACTCTCGTGAAAAGGTTATTTCCCTCTCTCCGTCCTCAGGGCGGTTTGGATTGTTTTCGGTGACAAAGGTCTCCTGCTTTCCTTCCGGGTAATTCGTGATAATGAGCTTAACCGGATTTACTACCGCCATGGCTCTCTTAGCCCTGATATTGAGGTCCTCTCTCAGGCAGAACTCGAGGAAGCTGTACTCCACTGTGGAATCCACCTTTGAAACTCCGTTTCTCTCTGAGAAGTTTCTGATAGCCTCGGGAGTATATCCTCTTCTTCTGAGGCCGCAGATTGTAGGCATTCTCGGGTCATCCCAGCCATCGACGAGATTGTTCTCAACAAGATAGCGGAGCTTTCTCTTGCTCATGACGGTATAGTTGATTCCTAGTCTTGCAAACTCAATCTGTCTCGGCTTAGCCGGAAGGAACTCTGCGCAGTTATCTATGACCCAGTCATAGAGAGGTCTGTGGTTCTCAAACTCAAGGGAGCATAGAGAGTGGGTTATCTCCTCCATGGCGTCCTCGATAGGATGCGCAAAATCATACATCGGATAGATGCACCACTTATCACCTGTTCTGTGATGCTTTAAGTAGTTTATCCTGTAGATGACCGGATCACGCATATTGAAGTTGCCGCTTGCAAGGTCAATCTTTGCTCTTAAAGTTATTGTGCCCTCTTCGAACTCGCCTTTCTTCATTCTCTCAAAAAGATCAAGGCTCTCCTCTATCGGTCTGTCACGATAAGGCGACTTTGCCGGCGTTGTCAGGTCTCCTCTGTACTCCTTGACCTGCTCAGCTGTAAGCTCGCAGACATAGGCGAGACCTTTCTTTATGAGTCCGACTGCGCACTCATACATCTTGTCAAAATAATCGGATGCATAGAAGAATCTGTCATCCCAGTCATATCCGAGCCAGTGAATATCTTCCTTTATCGCATCGACAAACTCGACATCCTCCTTTGTCGGATTGGTATCGTCCATTCTGAGGTTGCACATGCCGCCAAAGCGTTTTGCAGTACCGAAATCAACATATATTGCCTTGGCATGACCTATATGGAGATAGCCATTAGGCTCGGGAGGAAAACGGGTATGAACCTTCTTCCCCTCATATCTGCCGCCCTCTGCGGTATCCTCGACTATAAAGCTGTCAATAAAATTAGTGACAAGCTCGTTATTTTCAATTACTTCACTCATTTTACTACTCCAATTTTATCAGTTACGGGTTTGAAGAGTCATCAGATCTTTGCAAGTCCTTCTTTTAGCCTTCTGAGCGCCTCATCTTTTCCGAGGAACGCAAGGACCTCCATTGCTCCTCCGGGGGTAACGGTCTGTCCGGCTGCTGCTATTCTTACAGGCCAGAGCAGTGTTCCGTTCTTGACTCCAAGCTTCTCGGCAAGCGGGATAAGCGCATCGTGGATGACTTCAACTTTCCAGTCATCTATTCCTTCAAGCACTTCTATCGCCGCATTTAACATTACAGGAGCGTTTTCAAGGTTAGCCTTGCTCTTCTTGTTTATGAAAAGCTCACTTGTGTACTCAGGCTGCTTTGCGAAGAAAGCTATCTTCTCAGGTATCTCGTTGAATTTATTTACTCGTGGCTGAAGAACCTCATCGAGGATGGAGAAATCATAGTCTCCCTCACCCATAACCTCCCTGTAGTAAGGCATGGCATGGGCATTGAACTCCTCTTTTGACATTCTCTTGATATACTCACCGTTAAACCAGAGAAGCTTGTCGTAGTCGAAAACAGCAGGGCTCTTGGAAATACCGTCTACTGAGAAATTCTCCTCAAGCTCCTTAAGAGTAAATATCTCCTGAGTATCCTTCGGCGCCCATCCAAGAAGAGCTATATAGTTTGTGATGACCTCCGGCAGATAGCCTTCATCAAGAAGTCCCTGGAAGCTTGTGGAGCCGTGACGCTTTGAGAGCTTCGAAACAGTTCCGTCCTCATTCTTGCCCATTATGAGCGGAAGATGGACATAAGCGGGTATCTCCCATCCGAAAGCCTCGTAGAGAAGATTATACTTCGGGGCACTGGAGAGATACTCCGAGCCTCTGACAACATGAGTTATGTTCATCAGATGATCATCAATGACATTTGCGAAATTGTAGGTTGGGAATCCGTCACTCTTGAGCAGAACCTGGTCCTCAAGCTCTTCATTATTAACGGTAATCGTACCGTAAACCTCATCAGTAAAGCTTGTTGTTCCCTCAAGCGGCATCTTCTGGCGTATGACATACGGAGTTCCTGCAGCCATAAGGCGGTCAATCTCTTCCTGAGGAAGATCTCTGCAGTGACGGTCATAGCCTCCGAATTCACTTGTTTCCTTGAGTGAATCGAGTCTTTCCTTTGTGCAGAAGCAGCGGTATGCCTTTCCCATCTTAACGAGAAGCTCGGCATAAGGCTTATATGTATCCTTTCTCTCACTCTGTACATACGGGCCGTAGTCGCCGCCGATATCCGGACCTTCATCATGTTTGAGTCCGACGGTTTTTATCGTGTTGTATATTACATCGACAGAACCCTCCACGAGTCTGCCCTGATCGGTGTCCTCTATCGTGAGGATAAATTTTCCACCCTGGCTCTTCGCTACGAGGTACTCGTAAAGCGCAGTCCTGAGATTTCCGACATGCATAAAGCCTGTCGGGCTCGGAGCAAATCTTGTTCTTACTTCTTTCATCGTTAAGCCTTTCATTATATAAACCGGAATTTATAAATACTGAATTATCAGTGTTTTTGTGCGCTGTCAGATAATTATAATTTATTTGCCGTTATTTTACAAGACATAAAATCGGATAATTAAAGCCGGTCTCTGAAGGACAAATTTTCAAAAGCCATGCACGAAAATCTGCCGGACGCTCCTGCACTCATCCGCTTTCCGGGAATGTGCTTTACACGCCGTGTTTCTTAAAATAAACCTTATCGTCAAATTGTGAAAAATACCATAAAAATTTAAAAAAGAGCGTTATTATTGTAAAAATAATCACTTATATTTTTGTGCCGATTTTGGTATACTTTTTGACGGTCGAAAGACTGCATTAAAATTTAATATTAACTTTTAAGGAGAAAACACCCATGAAAAGATTTATTGCATTACTCATGGCTATGGCTATGGTTTTTGCTCTCTGCTTCAGTGTTTCTGCTGAGGAAGAGGAAAAGGTAACTGTCAAGGCCGGCTTTATTTGCCTTCATGACGAGAACTCCACCTATGACCTGAACTTCATCAACGCTGCTAAAGAGGCTTGCGAAGCTATGGGCATCGAGTACCTCATCAAGACAGGTATCCCTGAGGGACAGGAAGCTTATGATGCAGCATGTGAGCTTGCTGAGGCAGGCTGCAACTACGTCTTTGCAGATTCCTTTGGTCACGAGCCTTACATCCTTGAGGCTGCAAAAGAGTATCCTGATGTTCAGTTCTGCCATGCTACCGGCACAAGAGCTCACACAGCAGGCGTAGAGAACTTCCACAATGCTTTTGCTACAATATTCCAGGGCAGATACCTCGCAGGTGTAGCTGCAGGTCTCAAGCTTCAGGAGATGATCGACAACGGCGAAGTTGACGCTGACAACGTAAAGGTCGGTTATGTAGGCGCTTACACATATGCAGAGGTTATCTCCGGTTATACATCCTGGTTCCTCGGAGTTCGTTCTGTAGTTGAGAACGCTGAGATGGAAGTTACATTCACAGGTTCCTGGTATGACGAGACAGCTGAGAAGGAAGCTGCAAACAAGCTTATCGCTGACGGCTGCGTTCTTATCTCCCAGCATGCTGATTCAATGGGCGCACCTACAGCATGTGAGACAGCAGGCGTTCCTGATGTCTCCTACAACGGTTCAACTGTTGATGCATGCCCGAACACATTCATCGTTTCTTCAAGAATCGACTGGGCTCCTTACTTCACATACTGCTTCGAGTGCATCCAGAACGGCGAGGCTATCGCTACTGACTGGACAGGAAATATCGAGACAGGTTCTGTAGTTCTTACAGAGGTCGGTCCTGCTGCTGCTGAGGGCACACAGGAAGTTCTTGATGAGGTTTCCGCAAAGCTCGTATCCGGCGAGACAAAGGTGTTTGATACTGCAACATTCACAGTAAACGGTGAAGCAGTTGAGAGCTACATGGCTGATGTCGATACAGATGAGGCTTATGAGGGCGACCACGAGGTTATCGTTGACGGCGAGTTTGTAGAGTCAGGTGACGGTTTCCGTTCTGCTCCTTACTTTGATCTCCAGATAGACGGTATCACTCTTCTTGACTCCGCATACTAATATCTATTCTGTCTGAAAAATCAGAGCGGCTCGATATTATCCTGCCGCTCTTTTTGATTAAATAAGCACATACAGACAACGAAAGGAAGTTTAATTTGGATACAAGAATTCCTGCCGTTAAGCTTGAGGGAGTTACCAAGCGCTTTGGTTCTGTCGTGGCAAATGACAATGTAAACCTTGAGCTGTACCGCGGCGAAATACTTGCCCTGCTGGGAGAAAACGGAAGCGGAAAAACAACGCTTATGAATATGCTCTCCGGTATATATTTCCCCGATGAGGGCAAGATTTACATTAACGGTAAAGAAGTTGTCATTGCAGGACCTCATGATGCCTTTAAGCTTGGAATCGGAATGGTTCATCAGCATTTCAAGCTGGTAGATGTCCTCACCGCCACTGAAAATATAATCCTCGGTCTTGAAGGAAAGCTCAACAAACGTGAAGCTGAACGCAAAATCAAGGAAATATGCGATAAATACGGCTTCAACATCAATCCGAGTCAGAAAATATATGATATGTCTGTTTCCCAGAAACAGACAGTTGAGATAGTTAAGGTTCTTTACAGAGGCGCTGACATTCTCATCCTTGATGAACCTACTGCCGTGCTCACACCTCAGGAAACCGAAAAGCTTTTCAATGTTGTAAGAAACATGAAGGCTGACGGCAAGGCAATCATCATAATCACTCATAAAATGCATGAGGTTGAAGACCTCTCTGACCGTGTTGCCATACTCCGCAAGGGCGCTTACATCGGCTCAATGATAACAAAGGAGACAAACGCTCAGGAAATGACCGATATGATGGTCGGCAGAAGCGTTACACTTGATATTCAACGTCCCGAGCCTGTAGACCCGCAGAAGAGAATTGAGGTAAAAAATCTTACCATTCGCAATGAGAACGGTGTCATCAAGCTTGACGATGTCAGCTTCACCGCAAACAGCGGCGAGATTCTCGGTATAGCCGGAATTTCCGGATGCGGACAGAAGGAGCTGCTCGAAGCAATAGCCGGTCTTCAGCATGCGGAAAAAGGCAGCATAACCTACTATCCCCCTGAGGGAATGGAAAAGAACCTTCTCGGAATGAACCCCAAGAAGATTTCCGACATGGGAATCACTCTCTCCTTTGTTCCCGAGGACAGACTCGGCATGGGTCTTGTGGCAAACATGGACCTTGTGAACAACATGATGCTGCGTTCCTTCAGAAACGGCAAGTCACTCTTTACTGATCTGAAATCTCCAAAAAATCTTGCAGAGAATGTTGTTGAAAATCTTGAAGTCGTGACCCCGGGAGTCACGACCCCTGTAAGAAGGCTTTCCGGCGGTAATGTTCAGAAGGTACTTGTAGGACGCGAGATTTCAATGGCTCCTTCCGTCCTTATGACAGCCTATGCGGTCAGAGGACTCGACATAAATTCATCTTACGCAATCTACAACCTCGTTAATGAGCAGAAGAAAGCAGGAGTTGCCGTTATATTTGTCGGTGAGGATCTTGATGTTCTTCTTCAGCTCTCTGACAGGATCCTTGTTCTCTGCGGAGGCAAGGTCAGCGGCATAGTAGATGCCAGAACTACCGACAAGAATGAGGTCGGCATGATGATGACAAAATTAGGAGGTGGAAAATAATGGAGAAAAAAGCCAAAGAACCTTTGATCCATCTCGTCAAGAGGGATGCCATTCCGTGGTATAAGTCCTGGGCAATAAGAGGCGCAGCGATAATTGCCGGTCTCCTGCTGTGTGCTCTTGTTACCACCATAGCTACAGGAGAAAATCCTGTATCGGTATATCAGACGATGCTTTCAGGAGCATTCGGTTCCTCAAGAAAAGCATGGATAACTTTCCAGAATCTTTCAATTCTTCTCATCATCTCCCTTGCCCTTTCTCCGGCATTCAAGATGAAATTCTGGAATATAGGTGCAGAAGGTCAGATACTCATGGGTGGTCTCGCATCTGCTGCCTGCATGATTTGCCTGAGAGATATTTTGCCCAACTGGGCAGTAATGGTCTGCATGGTCCTCTCTTCGATACTCGCCGGAGCTATATGGGGAGTTATACCTGCAGTATTCAAAGCCCTGTGGAAAACAAACGAGACGCTCTCTACCCTTATGATGAACTACATAGCTCTTCAGCTTGTGGCATACTTCATAATCGTATGGGAAGTACCTAAGGGCTCTGGAAATATCGGAATCATCAACCAGGAATCACATATCGGTTGGCTTCCTGATGTAATCCATGACAACAGATATGCCCTTCCTATTATCGTAGCTGTATTGATAACAGGCTTTATCTATGTTTATCAGCGCTACTCAAAGCACGGTTATGAAATATCGGTTGTAGGTGAGAGTGAAAACACCGCCCGCTACATCGGAATAAATGTAGAAAAGGTTATCATACGTACCATGGCTCTCTCAGGAGCTATATGCGGCATCGCAGGACTTCTTCTTGTCGGCAAGATCAACCACACGATAACCACTACAATAACCAACAGCCAGGGATTTACAGCAGTTATGATTCCGTGGCTCTCAAAGTTCAACCCAATTGCGATGATTTTCACAAGCGGACTTATCATTGTTCTTCAGCGCGGCGCAAGCGAAATATCCACTGTGTTCGGATTCAACTCAAGCTTTGGTGATATACTCACAGGTATAATTCTTTTCTTCATCATCGGCGCTGAGTTCTTTATCAACTACAAGATAAACTTCCGCAAGAAGTCTGACAACAAAGGAAAGGAGGCAGCATTCTGATGTTTGATGTAGCTACATTTGTATCAAGAGCCGTGGTTCAGGGCATACCGCTTCTCTACGGCAGCACCGGTGAAACCATAACTCAGAAATCCGGTAACCTTAACCTCGGTATTCCGGGTGTTATGTATGTAGGCGGCATAAGCGGCGTTATCGGCTCTTTCTTCTATGAGCAGAGCATCGGCGATGGTCAGCTCAATCCTTTCCTCGCCATTTCGATACCGATATTCTGCTGTCTGCTCGGCTCGCTGCTGATGGGACTTCTCTACTGTTTCCTCGTAGTAAGCCTGAGAGCTAACCAGAATGTTACCGGTCTTGCAATGACCACATTCGGAGTAGGTTTCGGAAACTTCTTCGGAGGGTCACTCATTAAGATTTCCGGTGCCGATGTTCCTTCCATTGCGCTCACAAAGACAAGCGCATTCTTCTCCACAAGTCTTCCCTTTGCTGACAAGCTTGGCTGGTTCGGAAAGATATTCCTTTCATACGGATTCCTTGCTTACGCAGGAATAATAATTGCGTTTGGTACGGCATTTATCTTCAAGCACACAAGAGTCGGACTTCACCTTCGCTCTGTCGGTGAGGATCCCGCAACTGCTGATGCGGCAGGAATCAGTGTTACAAGATACAAGTATTTTGCTACCTGCCTCGGATGCATGATAGCTGGTCTCGGCGGACTTTACTATGTTATGGACTATGCCTGCGGCATCTGGTCAAATGATGCTTTCGGTGACAGAGGATGGCTTGCAATCGCTCTCGTTATCTTCACAGTCTGGAAACCGAGCACAGGCGTTTTCGCTTCAATTCTCTTCGGCGGTCTTTATATCCTCTATCTCTTCATTCCAACAGGAATGGACAACATGCAGATACAGGAAATCTACAAGATGCTCCCTTATGTCATCACACTCATAGTTCTTGTAATAACAAGCATGAGAAAAAAGAGAGAGAGCCAGCCGCCTGCTTCGCTCGGATTGTCCTATTTCCGAGAAGAACGGTAAAAGATTTTCAGAATCTTTATATCTGAAATTGAAACAGCCGCAAAGCGTGAAGTTTTAATCGCGCTTTGCGGCTTATTCTTTGTGTCACTTTTGGGTTATGCAGAACAGACAGTAGCTATTCAGTTACCTCTGCCCGAAATTCAAAAATTTCCGGATTTGGCGAAATGTACCGGGCTCGCATAAAGCAGCCATTAGTTGCCGGAGTTATGATAAGATTGAATACTTGCCAACAGATATTTCACTTGGCTGCGAGCCTCCGTCAATACACCGCTCTGACGGAAATGCAGTGTAAAGCACTCAAATTAAAGTTCTGAGGGACACTTGAAAATATCCTTCAGAGGAACAACTTATTTGACAATGTGTCTCTTAAAGAAATCTATCTCATCATCATTGCAGACCGTTGCTTCAGGCCTGTTTATATCGCAGTGGAAAACATGAGGAAGCTTATTCTCTGCATCGCCATAGAAGCGATAAACAAACTCGATATCATACTGCATGAACTTTGGTATCATCTCAAGGGGCTGAGTCTTTAAGAAGTCAGCAGAGCATGTCATTATGAATACAGGCGGATAATCCTTGGTAACAAAATTCGGCACGGTCATAAGCTCTGAGAAAGCTTTCAGATCAGTGCCCTCAGGCCTTGTATTATCAACGGCCCAGTCCTGCTTACCATCTATACAGTAAGGTGTATAGGCACCGCAGTTAAGGGCAACCGCTCTGAACTTAAGATCCTTGGGCGGCTTGAGGCCTATCTTGTCCTGATACTCCGGATTCGTAGCAAATGCAGTGTAGAGCGAGTTGTAGTGACCGCCGGCGCTGTCACCTACAGCGAAAATATTATTTGTGTCGAGGCCATACTTTTCAGAATTCTCAAATATCCATGCATAAACGGAATTTATGTCCTCGACTGCTGCCGGGAACTTATTCTCCGGTGCCAGTCTGTAGGTGAAGTTTACTACGGCAAATCCCCTCTGTGCAAGGCTCAGGCAGTAGTACTGGTAAACTTCTTTGTTGCCATAAACCCATCCGCCGCCATGAATATTCACGATGACAGGAAGCTTTTCATCCTTCTGAGCCTTTGGCTTGTATACATCAAGCACCTGCCACTCAGGATCTGCTCCGTATACTATATCATCAAATCTTACTGTATCCTCGGGGGTAGTGAGATCCTTATCTCTGAGTGCGTCACCCTTGGTGCACATCTCACGCATTTCCTGCACTGTCATTATTAACTTCCTTTCCGAAAAAACGACTCCTGTTTTGAGAGCCGCTTTTATCTGCAATATTTGAATTACTTCTTGTCGTAAACGTTATCAATGTTGAAGCCGATATGTGCCATCTTGTAACGGAACATACGGATCTTTCCGTCCTCGTTCTTGATCATTCCGCCGCCGTTCTTGAAAGGAATCTCAGGTGAGCCCTGTGCTCCTGCAAGAATCATGCTGTCAGCGATGAGAACATGATTGAGGAGGTCTTTTGTGAGAGGAGCTCCATGATGAGCCGGGCAGATACAGTCGAACTCATCCCAGCGGGCCTTGAGCTTCTTCATGTTATTGTAATGTCTTTCTATAGTCTGACCGGGGTTTCTCTCAGGACCGCCCTGACCGACATTGCACCAGCCGCTCTCAAGCTCATCACCTGAGAAGAGGATTCTGTTAGTCTTATCAAGGATAGCAATACTTGAGAGATCATGTGCGCCAATCTCGATTATCTCAAGCTCACGATTGCCAAGATTGATTATATCTCCCTCATGAACAGGTGTGATTTCATAATCAAGAGGATAGCTTATCGGGTTTTCTCCACCAAGTTCGAGACCAAATGGTGTCTTTGCGCCTTTCTCTGCAAGCGGATTCATGAATACCTTTGGAAAATATCCGTTGCCGCCTGTGTGGTCAAAATGAGAATGTGTATTTATAACACCGAGTATCGGAAGATCTGTTATTGTCTTGCAATACTCATAGAAGTTGAGCTCTGTCATTCCTGAGTCGATAACAAGAGCGCACTCATCACCCTCAAGGATGTAGTTATCCGAACCCCACGGAGTATGTGAGGTCTTTGATGTGATCCACCATGTATTTGGTGTGATCTTTGTCATATGATAATATTCTTCGTAAAGATTAAGATCTACAGCCATTTTAATTTTCCTCTTTATTCAATAAAAATCAATAGAAATCAGGCCTTCGGCCCCAGTAAAAAGCCGAAGACCTGAGCATTTGCGTTTAATTTTTAATTCTGTCTGACGGAAGTATCAGTGAAGGATAACAAACTCCTCTTCCTCGCCGTCTTCATTCTTCTTTGGTCTGAAGAGCTCGAAGAATGACGGTGAGCTCTTCTCATGGAGAGCAACAAGCTCATGGTCAAAGTTGTGTCTTACTTCACACTTCTCGTCAAAGATCATCGTAGCCTCATCGCCATCTGTGCAGGCAGGCCACTCAGGAAGTGTGCCGTAGTTCGGGTTGCCTGTCTTCGCAAAGTTAACCCATGCTCCGGCCATCTTCTCCTCAAGCTCATCTGAAACACCGGGCTTATTGCAGATAACTACCTTATCTGTGTTGTGGAAAACGAACGGAATCTCTGAGCAGTGCCATGCTGTCTTGCCATCATCATACGGGAACTCGTATGTGAAGAGGTATGAGTAGGTTGGAGACTCCTGATGCTTTGATTTTGCAGCGATGAAATCTATTGTAGGTGCCCTGAAGATTGAGTCAAGTGAGATAAGGTCAGAGAGGTTCTTATCCGGATATGCTTTCTTGAAGAGAGCAACAAGCTCATCAACATTGCCCTTCTTGTAGTAAGCTCTGATCTTCTCCATTATCTCGTCTTCTGTGAGGTCATACTTGTGCGGGATTCCGGGACCGAATGCGAACTCGCCGAATACTGTACCTATCATCACAGGTATTGTCTTTGCATGCTCTGTGAAACCGCTTACAAGCGGATCTCCTACATACCACTCATTGGGCATCGGGTTGCCGCCTGTGTACTTGCCCTCTGCAGCAAGAGCAGGGCTCACCCTGTTGTATGCCTCAGCAAGCATCTCATAAGGAACAGTCTCAAGCTTCTCTACCTCATCCTCAGCAAATCCGAGTTCATCAAGAAGAGCCTTAACTATATCTGTGCCATTCTGGTTTGCTGCAGGATTGACGAAGCTTCTGATAAGGCCGGACTCAACAACTCCCTTATGGAAGAGGCCGTCTGCTGCAGGTGTGTTCATAAGTGTCCAGACCTTCATTCCACCGCCGGACTGACCGAAAATTGTCACATTGTCAGGGTCACCGCCGAAGCCCTCGATGTTCTCATGTATCCACTTGAGAGCAGCTACCATATCTGCGTTTCCTGCGTTTCCGGAATTCTTATACTTCTCTCCGAAAGGTGAGAGGTCAAGATAACCGAGGATATTAAGTCTGTGGTTAAGTGAAACAACAACGACATCACCGAATTTTGAGAGATTCTCACCGTCATAAGCAACCTGCTCGATTGATGAGCCGGCTGCAAATCCGCCGCCATGGAGCCAGAGCATGACAGGCTTCTTTGCGTTCTTGTCAATGGATGGTGACCAGATATTAAGGTACTGGCAGTGCTCACTCTTAGGCCAGTAGCGATGAGGAACCTTGAGCTCTCCGCTTGCTGTCTCAGGAGAAAGCATCGGGCACACAAAGCCATAGGAATCACAATCCTTGACACCCTTCCACGACTTCGGGTCATGAGGCATCTGGAAACGCTCAGCGTCAGCATACTTGATTCCGTGGAAAGTATAGGTGCCATCCACGATGAATCCTCTTAATTTATCAAACTTTGTCTCAACTATAGGCTCAGTTGTAGACATAACAAATTTCTTTGCCATAATAAATCCACTCCTTTGAATTAATTATCTCAAAAGCCGCATGAGCGGCAAATTGACCATTTCAGAACTGATCGGACTCGTCTACGAATACACGCTCTTTTTTTACCTCTTCCCTCTTCTCAGCATACTGGGGATCGGCATACACCTTAAGCTTCTTGAAAACATAGAATGACTTAATATAAACCGGAAGCGAAAAACCGAAAAGTATCAGAAGAGGCAGGGTCACCTCGAGGTAAAGCAGTATAAACCAGAATCCTAAGGTCAGCGCAACCATGATAACTGTAGGCAGAAGATATCTTATTCCAAAGAGGAAACCGTTAAACATTGTGCTCTTAACATTATTCTCAAACATGGAGATAATCGGATACACCCACTGGAACTTTAAGAGTACTATGACAAGAACTGCGACAGAGAAGATTATCATGCCGAGTCTGAGGTTTCCGGAACCTGCCTTATACCAGTACCAGATGTCAAAATAAAGCAGTGCAAGCACAATCGCATCGATGATCCATGCCGGCGTTGCCTTCTTAAAATTACTCTTAAAAGCTGCGAAATACTCAGCTGTTATCTTGCCGCCCTTATGCTCGGTAAGGTTTGATGTCATCTTATAAAGTGAAGAAATCGCTGCACCTATAGTAACAACAGGCAGACAGGTCAGCATGAAAAGAAAGTTTAAGAGTACAAGATCAAAGACATCCGTGAGCATCTGGAATATCTTGCTGTCAGGTGAGAAAAATTTCATTTGGAATACTTATCCTTTGCGTAATTGGTAATTTTTTATTTGATCAGATGCGTCTTTTGCCCTCTGCGGCATATACATCTGTCCTCGGAATCCAGTCAAGGAATTTCTCAATCTCGATGTCCCAGAAGCGCCACTCATGGCCATATCCCTCTATGACATCCCACTCAACCTTGACTCCGGCTGCCTTCAGTTTATCATACATCACTTTGTTAAGCTCTATAAGTCCTGTTTCATTGCCTCCTGCACAGATATAGAAAGGAGGAAGCTTCTTTCCCTCTGCTATTGCCTTATCGGCTATGTCATAAGGTCTGATTTCAGGCTCGACTTCATCATCGTTGAAGCCAATCGCTCCTACTTCACCTCTTGAAAGTGAATACGGATTAAACTTGACGGCCGGTGAGAGGCAACCGGCAGCAGCATACTTCTCAGGATTTCTGAGAGCATGGACATAGGTCCCGTAGCCGCCCATTGAAAGTCCGGCTACATAAGTATCCTCAGGTCTTGTTGATACGGGAAATGTTCCCTTGATAAAGTCCTGAAGCTCATTCTCTATGAAATCATAGTATCTGTCGCCGCCGAGATTTACATAAGACTTGTTCTCAGCAGATATCATCACTACTACCATGTTTCTCTCCTCTGCATAAAGCTCAAGCTTTGTGTATCCTGTCCACTGAGCGTGGTTGTTGCCCATGCCGTGGAAAAGATAGAGCACCGGATACTTCGGCTTACCCTGATACTTGAGTGACTCTGCAGGTCCCATGGAACCAGGAATAGTAACTGTAGGCACCACTATTGTCAGGTCCACAGTTCTCTTTAAAGTGTATGAAATCATATTGCAGGTTATCTTTGCCATATTGAAATTCTCCCTATAAAAATTCAAATGCCGAACTAACTTATATCTGCCTCCTGCCCTTATCGGCATAGGCATCTGTCCTTGGCAGCCAGTCAAGGAACTTCTCAATCTGAATATCCCAGAAGCGCCACTCATGGCCGTATACAGGAAGCTGCTCCCATGTAACATCTACACCTGCATTGAGCAGCATATCTCTGAATTTAACATTCCTGTCAAAAAGAAAATCATTTTCTCCGATTGCAAGATACATCTTCGGGAACTTCTTTCCATCGGATATCAGCTGCTTTGCAAGGGCGATATTGTCAAGCTCGGGATGCTTGAGGAGCTCATCGGCCGCAGGATCCTCTTCATCAGGCCCTGTGCCAACAGAGTAAGGATTTATATCAACGGCAGCAGAAAAGCCTCCCATTGCACAGTATTTATCCGGATTTCTCAACGCATGGTTAAGTGCGCCGTAGCCGCCCATCGAAAGGCCCGCCACATAAGTATCTTCCACCCTGTCAGAAACAGGGAATGTGCCTTTTATGAAATCCTGAAGTTCATTTTCTAAAAAATCGTAGAACTTGTCTCCACCAACATTTACAAATGCCTTATTTTCGGTAGCTGCCATAACAACAACGATGTTTCTCTCCTCAGCGAAAAGCTCAACATTCGTGTAGCCTGTCCACTGCGCCTGATTGTTTCCACCGCCGTGATGGAGATAAAGCACAGGAAACTTTGGCTTTCCAACATATTTTAATTCTTCAGGGGCAGCGCCCATACCCATTGACATAGGAATCGTGACCGTAGGAATGATCACCTTTAAATCAACGGTCCTTTTAAGTGTGTAAGAAATCATATTAATATTTATCGTTGCCATTCATCCACATCCTTTTCTGAAAAATTAAAATATACCGGAATCTATGGGGACGGAGCTTATCCGCCCCCATACATTAATCTTGATTTGAAAACGGATTATATCTGTCTTCTGCCCTTATCTGCATAAGCATCTGTTCTCGGGAGCCAGTCAAGGAAGCGCTCTACTTCGATATTCCAAAAACGCCACTCATGACCGTACTCTGCGATGTAATCCCATGTCACATCAACACCGGCAGCAACAAGCTTATCCTTAAATGCTGTATTTGCCTCGATAAGAAAGTCCTTTCCACCGCATGCAACATACATCTTCGGGAACTTCTTGCCCTCAGCGATGAGCTTGTCAGCAAGTGAGTTAGGATCTATGGATGCCTCTACTCCGTCACCGAGCTTCGAAGCATCTATCTGTCCATCGTCTCCGACAAGAGAATCAGGATTAATAATTGAAATTGGATTAAGTACAACAGCAGCTGAAAATGCTCCAGCAGCGGCATACTTCTCAGGGTTGGAAAGTGCATGTACGAGTGTACCGTAGCCGCCCATGGAAAGTCCTGCGATATATGTATCCTCAGGTCTGTCAGAAACCGGGAATGTTCCCTTAATGAAATCCTGAAGCTCATTCTCTATAAAGTCATAAAACTTGTCACCGCCGTAGTTGATATAGCACTTATTCTCGGCGGAGATCATGACAACAGCAATGTTTCTCTCCTCTGCGAAGAGTTCAACATTTGTGTAGCCTGTCCACTGAGCATGGTTATTGCCCATGCCATGGAGAAGGTAAAGCACAGGATACTTTGGCTTTCCCTGATACTTGAGATCCTCCGGTGAGCCGCCCATTCCCATTGACATAGGGATTGTAGCTGTTGGAAGAACAACTGTGATATCCACTGTTCTCTTGAGTGTATAGGATATCATGTTTACAGTCATCTTTGCCATAATAAAATACCTTCCTTCGATAAATCTTAAAAAGACAGCCGCTGACTAAACCCATAAGGGATAATCAGCGGCCAATTTACTGTGAAGATTATCCCTTAACTGCTCCGAGCATAATGCCGCTTGCAAAATACTTCTGGAGGAAAGGATAGATAACGAGAATCGGGAGTATAGCAACGAATGCTATAGCCATTCTGATTGAAACTGCCGGCAGTGAGGCAAGCTTACCTGAGTCAGCAGTTGAGTTAGCCATAAGTGCCTGAATATCCTGGATCATCTTATTAAGGAGAGCCTGGATAGAAAGCATGCTTGAGCTTGTTACATAGTAGAGACCGTTGGTCCAGTCGTTCCAGTAGGAAAGTCCTGTGAAAAGACCGATTGTAACGATGATCGGCTTGCCGAGTGGAAGAACTATGCTCCAGTAGATTCTTAAATAGGATGCTCCGTCTATCTTTGCAGCTTCGTAAATCTCATACGGAATACTTGTCTGGAAGAATGAACGGACAAGGATAACATTGAATGCGCTCATGAGGAAGTTTGGCAGGATATAAGCCCAGATTGTATTCTTGATGCCGATTGTGGAGGACCAGAGGATGTAAGTAGGTACCAGACCGCCGTTAAAAAGCATTGTGAAGAATACGAAGAAGCTTAAGACTCCTCTGCCGGGAAGATCCTTCAGTGAAAGCGGGAATGCCATGAGTGTGCAGAGAATGATGCTTGTTGCAGTACCGACAACAGTAACAAGGATTGTGATACCGTATGCGCGGAAAACTGTAGCATAGTTCTGCATGATGTACTCATACGCGCCCAGACTGAACTTTGCCGGGAAGAAAGAGTAACCGTTAACGATAAGTGTATTCTCATCTGTTATGGATGACATGAACAGGAGAACCAGCGGTAAAATCATGATAAGGGTTACAATGATAAGAATTATGTTAATGACAATCTGATAAGCCTTGCCGCCTGCAGATAATACCATAGCTTAGCTTCTCCTTTCTTAGAATATTGCGTTCTCTTTGCTGAGCTTTCTTGTAATTCCGTTTGCGCAGACAACGAGTGTAAATCCAACGATTGACTGGAACACACCGGCTGCTGAAGAACGACCGATACCACCGGAAGTAGTGAGAGCTCTGTAAACGTAAGTATCAATTGTATTTGTTACAGGGTAGAGAGATCCGGAGTTCTGAGGTACCTGATAGAACAGGCTGAAGTCAGAATAGAAGATTCTACCGATGTTCATTATCAAAAGTGTGATAATAGACGGAATTATGCATGGGAGTGTGATCTTGCAGATCTGCTGCCACTTATTTGCACCGTCAAGTTCTGCGGCTTCATAGAAGGTCTTGTCTATACCGGCTATGGCCGCAATGTAAATCAATGTACCGTAACCCACGCCTTTCCAACAGTTGACCACTATGAGTATCAATGGCCACCACGTTGTGTCGTTGTACCAGAGTACAGGATCCTTGCCCATAGACTTGAGGATTGCGTTGAACATACCGTTCTCAGCGCTTAAGAAAGCGAAAACAATGTAGCTGACAACAACCATTGATACGAGGAACGGAAGAAGAATTGAACTCTGATAAAGCTTCTTGAGTTTATTATTCATAACATCGCAGATCATTATTGCAAGTATGATACCAACGAGGTTATTTATTATGATAAACGCCACATTGTAGAGCAATGTGTTTCTGATTATCACTGCTGCGTCACTGGATGTAAAGAGGTACTCGAAGTTCTTGAGTCCTACCCAGTCACTGCCGTATATTCCTTTTTTAACTGAATACTTCTTAAAAGCAACAACTATGCCGAACATAGGAACATAGTTGTTGATGATAAGATAGGCACAGCCCGGCAGCATCATTATATACAGCGGAATGTATTCTTTTGCCTTTGCAAGCACATTTTTCTTTTTCATGAACTTACATTCCTTTCTGAATTTTTTTTTTTTTTTTTTTTTTTAAATCTTTTGTTGTACAAAAATTTTGGTCCACCACCCCGCTTGGTTAATTAAAATATGTAATCAGCAATTAATAAGATTAACTGATTATTCCTGAGCTGCAACCCACTCGTCGAGCTGAGCCTGCTTCTCATCGATAACTGTCTGGAGACCTGCATCATAGAGAGCATCGTTGAATGTCTGGATGCCTTCATCAACATCGAGAACACCGAATCCTACATCCTTGTAGTACTGGTTGTAAACAGATGTGAGCTGTGCGATCTCTGTCTCAACAGGAACTGAATCGAAGAGGAATCCGAATGCCTGAGACTTTGTTGTGTTTGCGTTGTACTCTGCGTAAACTTCCCAGATATCAGCCTCGTTGCCGACCCATGGGTAACCGCACATCTGGTTTGGATAGATAAAGCCATAGTCGTTGTGGTAACCAACAGAAGAAGCATCAACTCCGTCCGGATATGCTGCCATACCGTCGTCTGTTACTACATAGTCTGTGCCTTCGATACCCCAGTTGATGAGGTTGTTGAACTCAGCAGATACATAAGACCAGTTCATGAACTGGAATGCCTTTACAGGATCCTCAGCTGCTGTAGATACGCATGTGAGGTCAGCTGTAACAGCGTTGGAGTGCTTCATAGGAACGGAGCAAGGAATGATCTCTACTTCGTAACCTGTCTGAGCGAGCTTCTCAACGTTTGTGTTCGGCTTAACGTTTGTCATGAAGCAGAATGTGTTGCCGGCCTTCATCTTGATTTCGCCGGAGTCTGTGTTAACAGCGATATCAGATGAGAGGTAACCAGCGCTGAACCAGTCGTGAGCGATTGTAACAAAGTTTCTGTACTCATCGGACTCGAACCAGTTTGTAACTGTTAATGTCTGGCCGTAGTTCTCAAGGTATCCGTAAACGTTGCCGAGGTTATCACCATAGGACTCTGTCTGGAGAGCCATGATGGAAGTACCGTCCATGATTGTCATGTCAGGATGGAGTTCCTTAACCTTTGCGAAGAGCTCTGTGATCTTGTCGAAGTCTACGCCATAGCTGTTGTCAGCTGCGAAATCGTCAACTGTGTAGCCAGCCTCTGCGAGGAGATCAGCACGGCAGACGAGACCTGCAGGATATGAACGCTCCTTAACATTGGAGAAACCAACAAGGAAGTCACCTACGTAACCGCCGTCAGCATCCTCACCGAGTACATCGTAGATCTGCTGTGTGTAATCTGAGTAGTCAGCGCAGTTCTCAATGTAGTCAGACTCAATGTATGTAGCAAACTGTGCAGCCATGCCCGGGAATACATCGAGAGGCTCACCGGATGAGAGCATAAGTGAGATCTGAGAGTTGTAAGTACCGAATGTCATCGGGATGGTGTTGATTGTCATGTTGAGCTCGCTGAGCATAAGCTCGTTGAGTGCATCATTAACAGCGGACTGGTCTGCGCCCTCCATAGCTACGAGATAAAGATAGTTAACCTCGTATGGATCGCTGTCATAATCAATGCCTTCCTTGGCTGCCTCAACCTCTGCATCATAATCTACTGTGAGGTTGGCGGCTGTAGCTGTTTCATCTGCCGAAGCGCTCACTGCAAAAGCTGCTACGGAAAGAGACATAGCTAATATGCCGCAAAGAATTCTTTTGAACATCTTAATATCCTCCTTATATGGTATAGTAGTTCAAAAAACTATGAATATTTTAACAGATTATTAACAGCTTTAATATTAAAAATTCGACTTTAATTGTTTGTTTTTTATTGAATTTGTTATATAATATCGGAAAACCGACATCCAATCGGTGTTAGTGTAAATTAACCAAAGAGGCTCAGATGAAAACCAAAGGAACTTCCATCAGGCGCATAATGATAATCGCAATGCTGATTCTGCTCTTTGTACTCACGCTCACGGTTATCTATTTTAATTTTACCCTCCGCCGCAACAATGAAATGATAAAGTCGTCCATTGAGGATTCTATCGATACGGAATTAAACGAAATAAAAAATGATCTTGTCAGCATTACAGCCTTCATGTCTGATGAAGTAATCAATGGTGCAAAGGATTTAAGCCTGACATCCACACCTGATACTCATGCTGTTAATGTTGCCGCAAGAAATATCAGCGACAGCCTTACAAATGAAAGAGGCAGCTACAGCTATGAGGTCAGCATGTACTTCTGGTATCCCGCAAAGGATATAGAGATTCATTCATTTTCCTCTAACTACAGCGACTATGCCGACGGCGAGAGCATAATAAATTATCTCAAGTCAGTCGAGCTGACAGAAACGGGCTGGCTTTCCGGCAAGAACTGGAGTCATATTATCATCAACTCTTCCCCGTATCTTCTGAAGTGCTCATACTACATGGGAAGGTATATGTTCAGCTGGATAAAATGCAGTGAAATACTTTCAAGTTTCACTGATGACATACTCCTTGACGGAAGAGTAGAAGTTTATGACAGCGACAACAATCTGGTTTCAGTACTCGGCAGCAGCGAAACAGATGCAAGCTATTCTTTTTATAAGGAAACAGAAAGGACTGACCTTTCCCTGCGCCTCAGCTGTGATATGGTCTATGATACCGTGGGGCTGATGCTGCCGCTGATATTCGTCTCATTGATAACTGTAGCCGTTCTTTTCTTCGCAGCCTACTCTATCTATTACTTTGAGTACAAGATAAACAGACCGCTGAAGAATATGAAGCTGAGCCTTGAGAACATCTCGAGCAGCCGCAAAAAATCAGGTATCAAAGAGGTAAATGAAGCGATTGAGGCTTACGAAGATTTGCAGAAGCAGGTGGAAGAACTGAAGATAGATATATATGAGGAAAAGCTTCAGAATTCACGCACGGAGCTGCAGTACTATCAGCTGCAGATACAGCCTCATTTCTTTGTGAACTGCTTCAGCATAATGTATGCAATGGCGCAGAAGAAAAATTATATCGGCATACAGCGACTATGCATGAAGCTTTCAAGCTTTGTCAGAAGCCACTTTGTCAACAGCTTTGAGCTTATTACTCTCGATGACGAGCTTGGGCATCTGAGAGATTACCTTGATATTCAGAACATAAGGCACAAGACAAGCTCATCCATCAATGACAGGATAGATGAAAATCTGCTTGACTGCAGAATTCCTCCCCTTATGCTTCAGACCTTCGTTGAAAATTCCATCAAATATTCCGGACTTACAGATGACAGCCTGAAGATAGACATTGAGGTATCAGAGGTTAACTCCAATAACAAGTCACTTCTGCAGATACTTCTCACTGATAACGGAGTCGGCATACAGCTGGACAAAGCCGAAAAGATAAACAGCCGTCAGGTACTCACAGACTCCGGCGGACAGCATATAGGAATAAATAATGTTCAGCACAGACTTTCACTGCTCTACGGGGATGACTGGTATCTTGAAATACGCAGATGTGAGGAGCATAGTGGTACAACCGTAGAGATAGTGATACCGATAGAAAGAAAGGAAGAATAAGTGAAACTTTTACTCGTGGACGATGATGTTGATGTCATAGAAGGTATACTCGATGGAGTAGATTTTCAGAAGCTCAATTTCACAAATGTCTATGCAGCAACCAATGCTGCCGATGCAAAGGACATCATTCAGAACAGCGAAATAGATGTTATGATAACAGACATCGAGATGCCGGGACAGTCGGGCATCGATCTTCTGAAATGGGTCAGAGAAAAAGACTACAGCATCGTTACGATTTTCTGCACCTGCTACTCAAATTTCAACTACGCAAGAAAAGCAATAGAGCTGCAGTGCTTTGACTTTTTTCTCAAGCCGATAGAGTATGATGAACTTTCAGACCGCCTTGAAAAGGCCTGCAAGGAATCCATCAAACGATATCACAGTACCGAAAGCGAAAAACAGCTTTTCTTTGAGAAAGCCGCACGGCATAATTTCTGGCAGCAGATACTCTCGGGAGAAAAGCCTGACAGGATACAGCAGAGTTACCTCGGCTACAGTGACAAAGACAGATTCACCGTGGCTCTGATAGATATATTTTTTACCGAAGAGGAAATGCCGGCATGGAAGCTCTTCGGCTACAGAAACATAGCTGAAGAGATACTGTCAACCTCCGAAAATGCAAGCAAGGAATTTTTCGGAAGAATAGACAACATAAGCTGTGCTGTCGTGAAAGAGTCTTCAGATGAGCATGGCACCTCCGATCTTCATGAATTATTCAACAGGATAATAGAGCTGACAGGAAAAGCAATAGACACTCACTCAGCTGTATACTTCACCAGCGGTTGTACAATCGATGAAATTTTCAAGCAGTGCGTCAGGGCAAAGGAAATATATAACAAGGACATTCTTACTCTTGACGCCAGCCTTGACACAGCCGATTATGTTCCTGTAAAAACAGAATATGAGCCTCTTAATTCAGAGGAAATGATAGCTCTTCTCTCCTCAGGGAATCATGAGCTTATGATAGAGCGGATAAACTCTATCCTCGATGAAAAATTTGCCGCAAAGGCCATAGACTCAGAATACATGCGGTATCTTCGAATCGACACTACGCAGATTCTTCACAACTATCTCCATACCCTCGGCATAGATGCTCACCAGTTTTTCAGTGATGAAGGATTCGAGATATTAAGGAGCGTGTCACTGCACTCGATCCTCAGCATGAAGACTTACATACGCTACCTTATCAATCTTACTGCTTCAGCAAAGGATTATGTCCATCAGGAAAGCGACCTTGTATCTCAGGTTAAGGAATATGTGAGCCAGAACATATCCGACAATCTATCGAGAATAGAGATAGCAAAAAGTGTTTACCTCAATCCCGATTATCTTGCAAGGATATTCAAAGAGGAAACCGGCCTGACCCTCGGTCAGTACATACTTGACGAGAGAATGAAGATTGCCTGCAAAAAGCTCGCTGAGACTAAGGAGCCAATAAATAACATAGCACTTGAAGTCGGCTATGACAATTTCTCCTACTTCTCACAGATTTTCAAGAAAAAGACCGGGCTCAAGCCCAATGAGTACCGCAGGCAGTTCAACTGAGAAATATTCAGCTTCAGCTGATTCAGGTTTTCTGACGTATATCTGAATTGTTTCGACAACCTGAAATTTCCTGTATGTCTGCGATTTTTCAGCCTGTGAAGGTTTATCAATCCGAATAGCTTTAGACTGATTTCTGATAATCCTAAATTTTGGAACCCTGAAAGTTCCGAATGCCTGAAAGAGTATAACCTTCCCTGAAAATCCTTTGTACATGACATAAAAAGTAATTGACTTTACAGGCCCCGACCGCAAACTTGACAAAAACCGGACTGCTGCCTTAATTCTGGCTTGCAGTCCGGTCGTTCTATAAGTTCATTATATTTGCCCTGTCAGTTTCGGGAGATTATGTCATTCAGAAAATCTCTTGCAAGGATTATGTCTCCGGCAGGATCATCCCCTACCTCGCGCTCTATCGTAAGGAAGCCTCTGTAGCCTATGTCCTCAAGTGCCTTCAGATATGCGGGAAAATCTACATCGCCCTTGCCGAGAGGAAGCTCAATGAAAGCCTCGTCCTCAACTATGACATCATGTACTAT
>R21__coassemble_378_pt1 | contig 37259 bp, 33 predicted proteins | sample R21__metabat2_high_PE_066 | metagenome-assembled genome bin R21
CTCTGGGGCTTATGTTTCGATTTTTTTGGGACATTTTCGAAAATGCTTGACAGCTGATTTTCCTGCGAAATTTCAGACCGTTATAACCCATTTATGATAATGTCCTAATATACCACAAGGGAAAATGTCCCAATGTGATATAATAACTCCATTAAAAGATTGTGGCGATTATCATCAGAGAGTCAGAGCCGGCACTGGATGAAGAAAAGAAGTATGAAGTGATTAAGGATGGGACACATAATCAGGCTCGGGTGTTGCGTAAGCTTCAAAATCCGCTGATTTTGTTAAAAATGAAAAATTTCTGCTAATTTTAAGGCAGATATATTGTAGAATTTATCATTTATTGATAGAATAAGCCATTAAATTATGATCTTATGATGGGTGGATAATGTCATTCTGTAAAATTGGCAAAGTCGGGGCTGTGATAGTAGCAGCAGGAAATTCCTCAAGAATGAAGTCTGATATTCCGAAGGTGTATATGCTGATAGCCGGAAAACCTGTTCTGCTGCGCACCTGTGAAGCCTTCGAAAAGTGCAGTCTCATAGACTCCATAACAGTTGTTGCAAGAGAAGCAGATACCGGCTATGTAAAGGATATGCTCTCTTCTGTATCAAAGCTTAAGAATGTAGTCGCAGGCGGGAAAGACCGCAGAGATTCTGTCAGGAACGGTGTCGAAGTCTGCACTGACTGCGATTTTGTTGCCATACATGACGGCGCAAGGCCGCTTGTCACGCCCGATGAGATAGAAAGAGTCTGCCGTGATGCGATGAAGCACGGCGCTGCTGCGCTCTCTGCTCCATGCAAGGATACCGTAAAGATCTGCTCTGAGAATTCGTTTGTTGTTTCAACTCCTGACAGGAGCGCACTGAGAAATGTTTATACTCCGCAGGTCTTTAACCGTGAGGAATATATCGATGCGCTTGCCCTTGCAGGAGAGGATGCCGTTTCTTTTACCGATGACTGTCAGCTCTTTGAAGCAGCCGGCAGGAAGGTTTATATGAGCAGCGGAAGCTACAGCAATATAAAGATAACCACACCCGAGGATATCGATGTCGCCGGGAAGCTCTTTGAGCGTATGGAGGAAAATCATAAGGATTCAATGAAGATGGAAAACCTGAATGATATAAGAACCGGCCACGGATATGATGTCCACAGGCTTGTGAAGGACAGAAAGCTCATCATCGGCGGAGTTGAAATACCGCATACTCTCGGACTTCTGGGACATTCGGATGCCGATGTGCTGCTTCATGCTGTGTCAGATGCTCTTCTCGGAGCCGCTGCGCTCGGCGACATAGGGCATCTTTTCCCCGATAACGATCCGCAGTATGAAGGGATAAGCAGCCTGATACTGCTGAGAAAGGTCTGCGAGCATATAGCTGCCGAGGACTACAGAGTCGGCAATATAGATGCTGTCGTGATAGCCCAGAAGCCGAAGCTCATGCCATATATAAATGAAATGAGAAAGAATATCGCGGAGGCCTGCGGAATAGATGTTTCCCGTGTTTCCGTGAAAGCAACTACCGAGGAGGGACTTGGATTTTCCGGCTCGGAAGAGGGCATAGCAGCTCATGCTGTGTGCCTGATATACAGATGAGAACACTTCTGCGGATTTTCCGCTGAGTGACGAAAGGGAAGAAAGTGTCATCAATACTGAAGATCTTTAAAAACAACAGATTTTCTGCTGCGGCTGTTTCGGAAAAAGGCGATGTCAGGAAAATCAATCAGGACAACTTCTATGTGGCCGGGCACAGAAAGACCGACCCCGACGAAGAGAATATCAGCTACGATCTGAACACAGGCGAAAAGCAGCTTCTCTGCGCAGTTTTTGACGGCATGGGCGGCGAGACAGACGGCGAGATAGCATCGTTTATAGCCGCAAACAAAATGGCTGAGCTTCCCGAGGGGCAGTTTGATAATGCTGAAAGCATCGTGTCGGGATATGAGAGTCTCAACAGTGCGGTTATGGAGTATTCTTCGGGAAATATAGAAGGCAACTGCGGAACTACCGCTGTAGTGCTCTCGCTCAGCTCAAAATATGCCCAGGTTTCCAACATAGGTGACAGCGCGGCTTATCTGATGCGAGGAGGAAGGCTTAAAAAGCTCAGCCATGATCACTCAATTTTTCAGCAGTATGCCGATATGGGGATGAGGCTTGAGGGAAATGCCGGAAGAAATCTCCTCACGCAATTTGTGGGTCTTGACCCGAGAGAGCTGCCTGTTGAACCCTATATCGCCGATAAAACCGAGCTTGAGCCGGGAGATATATTTCTTCTCTGCAGTGACGGCGTGTGCGGTGTGCTTACACCCGAGGACATAGCGCTTACACTCATAGAAAAAACCGAAGTCCATGAAAAGGCTGAGAAGCTTGTCCGTCTCTCCTATGAAAAAGGCTCAAGGGACAACGCAACCGCAGTAGTTGTTGCTTTCAAAAACTGAATATCGCATAAAACGCAAAGACAAAGACCGACCCGCTGAGGATCGGCCTTTTTTGGTTTTCGAGATTATCTGAAGAGGTACCAATACATTCCGGATACATTTCCTTCATAGACATTCCAGCTTGCGAGGATGATATTGTCTACAAAAGTGTCGCTGTCAACAAGGATTCCTGCAGTGAAGTTTAGTGTTTCTCCGGCATTCAGCACATAGCTGCTGTCATAATCAAGGACATTACCCGTATCAGAGTTGATTATGAATTCAGGTCTGATGTATGCAGCTGTGATTCCTTCTTCGGTTTCATCTGTTTCAGCCAGTCTTATAATGTCGGAGAGGGGGAGGTTTACAGTCTCTTTTTTGTTCCTGCTCACAACAGATATCGAAGCTGTGACGAGAAGCCTGTGATCCATATCCTTATCATCGATAAGCTCGGAGTAGTCGAGAGGAATATCATCGTAATAGCAGCTGTTTGTGAAGGTTATATAGTAGGCACCGTTATTGCAGTAGAACGCATCATCAGCGGTTCCTTCTTCACATATAGAGAAGAGATTTTCCTCTGAGGTGTAGTCGGTCTGTTCTTCGGTTGAAACCGCTGCAATAAATTTTTTCAGGAATACCTGAGAAAGGTTTGTGTAGGTTATGAGTCCATCGCTGTCGGTCTCGGCAGAGCCGCTGAACGAGAGTGTCGTCTCAGCGCCGTCAGAGGAAGTGACAGCTATTTCGCCCTCGAAGTGGTATCTGCCAGCTGAGGAAATGCTTTCATTCTCATTTGCCGATTCATTTTCGGAGTCGCTGCCTGTTTCAAAGCTTGTGATATCGGCGTTCTTGAGACTGCACTTTGCGTTGTTTATGTGGCAGTATGAGGGTATTATCGCTATGTCAGATGAGGCGAAAAGGTAACCGGTATCAATCAGGCTTTCATCGAGAATGCCTGCGTAGGTGGTGTCAAGCTGATGCTGAATATACTTCTCGTCGGGATTGTCGCCGGGTTCATACACATAAGTGATAAGTTCAATGACATCTTCGCTTGGAATCTCTGCTTCCTCATCGTAGTTGAATACTGTATCAAGAAGCTTTTTAATGTTCTTCTTGGCAGTTTCGGAGTAATCAGCGGCATCGGCAGAGTCCTCGGAGTAAAGTGAGCTGTAAGGCTCGGATTTTTCTGCACTATCTGCCTTTGCTTCGGAAGTTTCTGCAGCATTTTCTGTGGTTTTGTCCTCACTTACTGCAGCTTTATCCTCGGTGACAGTTTCAGCTGTGCCTGATTCTGTGCTGAGAATTTCTTCGCCTGTCACGACTTCTTCTTCAGTAATGGATTCGTCTGCAGTATTTTCTGAAGCTTGTGAATCATCTTCTTCGTATTCTCTGACAGGCACTTCTTCAGCTTCACTGTCGGTTCCATTGTCTGTTTTTTTAGTATTTTCACTTTTCGAGGCTGCGGCGCTGTTTTTTGCTGAAGCTGCCTTTAAGGATGTTTCAGATGCTGTGCTGACCGCAGATGATTCCATGTCAGATATTTCATTTTCTTCCGATTCGGCCGCAGTGACGGAATCTGTCCCGGATATGCTGTTCTCCTGTCTGCTGACTGTGACTCCTGTGTTAAGGTTTCTGAAGATGACTGCTCCGGCAAAGACTATCACAAAGCCTGCCGCTGCAAGTCCTATGTCTCTGAATATTTTCCTGTTTATTCCGGCCCTGGGCATCTTGTGCTTCAGGCACATATCTTTTGAAGCCTGCCATTTCTTTTCTACCGCTTCGGGATATTTCTCTTTATTCTCATCCATTGTTTCTGCTCCTTTCCTCTACCGCTGTCTTTAGCCTGTCCCGTCCTCTTGAAAGCCTTGTCTTGACCGTGTTCTCATTCAGGGAGGTTATTCTGGAAATCTCCTTTACCGAATAGCCCGATACATAGTGAAGTGACAGGATGAGCGAATAGTTTGCATCTATGCTGTGAAGTATGCTGTTTGAGAACTCATCCAGCTTCTCAAATTCATCTGTGTCATCAGCATATGTTTCGCTTATCTCGTCAAGGTTGATATGTTCTCTTCGGCCTCTCAGAATGTCATAGGATTTGTTGATGACTATTCTTATGAGCCAGGTCTTGAAGTACTGAACTTTCTCAAGCTTTGAGATATTCAGAAAACAGGCGAGATAAGCTTCCTGCATGGCATCGGCGGCATCATCGTCATTATTAAGTATTGCTGCGGCGGTGCGGTACATGTCACGCTTGCATGTTTCCATGAGCTCGGCAAAAGCCTCGTTGTTTCCGCTTTTGGCTTTCTGTACAAGCAGGGCCAGCCGGAAGCCGCCCACTGCTTTTTCATCTTTCATTTAATCACCCCGGTAGTAATAAATGTCTGAAGCTGATTTACTCATCTTCTATACATTAGACGGACAAAAGGAGCAGAAAAGTTTCGTGTCCGCAAAATAATTTTAAATTTCAGGAAAACCTGCAGAAAACTGATGATGCTGAAAAATCAGCTTTAAGGAGCAGAGTTTTTTCGGAAATCTGCATTCTGAAAATCCATTCGGACAGGATAAACTGAAGCAGGGAAGCTCCATATCTGACGGTAATGAATTTTCATATCCTGTGGTACTTCGTATTCATTATAGTTTATAAGCCGTTATTTTACAAACAAAAGGAGGCAAACCTCTTCTGAAAGTTTGCCTCCTCATATTCAATCTGTCACAAGGGGTGTATGCAGCTCAGCTTTTAACTTGATGCTGAATATGCCTGACCTTTATCAGTGCTCGATCTTTGTCTTGGCAAATGAGAACGGTGTGCCGTATTTGAGAACAAAGTCAATAAGCTCGTAGTCAAAGTTGTGTCTTACCTCGCACTCCTTGTCGAAGATCATGACAGACTCATCGCCGGGCTTGCACTCTGGCCACTCAGGCAGATACTCGTTGCTTGGATCGCCATACTTTGCGAAGTTAATGTAAGCGTTGAAATATCTGTCCTGAAGCTCATCACTGCCTTCAAAGTTGCAGTAAGGTGTGATGTCCATGTTGTGGAAAGCATAAGGGATATCAGAGCAGTGCCATGCACCAGAGCCGCAGTCTACGGAGAATGTAGGAGCAAAGATGTATGAATAGGTCTTTGCTGTGCACTCTTCCATTCTTGACTTGATGAGCTTGATTCCGCATGGACGGAACATTGTATCCATCTGCATGAGGTCAATAAGATTCTTTCCCGGATATGCAGCCTTGAAGAGCTTGATGACCTCGTCTGCCTTGTCACCGTATTCCTCAGCAACCATGGCCTTAGCCTCAGCCTCCGTCATTGTATCTCTGTCAGCTCTGCCGGGTGCGAATGCCTTGAATTCATCAAGGACGGAGCCTATCATCAGCGGGATAGTCTTGCCGTGCTCGGTCCAGCCGTGAAGGAGCGGATTTCCGTGATACCACTCGTTTGCTATCGGGCCGCTGCCTGCATGATATTCATCCTCCGGAGCACCAAGACCGCGAACATTGATAGCGTTGTAAGCATCTGCGAGTACAGAATATGGAAGAGCAGCCAGCTCTTTGACTGTCTTTACGCCGCACTTTTCCATGAGCTTCTCGGCAAAAGCCTTGCCGTTTACCTTGGCGGAATCAGGCTCATTCTCACCGACACCCGACATCATGATTGCCTTTGCGAAAAGGCCGTTTGCAGCTTCTGTGTTCATGAGTGAACAGACCTTCATGCCGCCGCCGGACTGACCGAATATTGTGACATTGTCAGGGTCGCCGCCGAAGCCTTCGATGTTGTCATGAACCCACTGAAGAGCAGCTACCATATCGGCATTGCCTACATTGCCGGAGTTTGCATACTCCTCACCGAATGCTGAGAGATCCATGTATCCGAGAATGTTGAGTCTGTGGTTGATGGTTACAACGACAACATCGGCTGTCTCAGCCATGCTTGTTCCGTCATAGGCTATCTGCTCTATTGAGGAGCCGGCGAAGAATCCGCCGCCGTGCAGCCAGAACATGACAGCTCTCTTCTTGCCGTCATTTATCGCAGGTGTCCAGATGTTGAGGTACTGGCAGTTTTCATCCATAGGCCAGTATCTGTGAGGAACCTTCAGCTCACCGGAGCCAGGGACATCCTGAGAGAGCATCGGTGAAACATAACCATATCCGAGAGCGTCCTTGATGCCCTCCCACTTTGCGGGAGGCTCAGGCATCTGCCAGCGCTTTGCGTCTGCGTACTTTATGCCGTAGAACTTAAAAATCTTATCGTGGAGGAAACCTCTGAGCTTGCCCTGCTTAGTCTCAACTACAGGGTAATCCTTTGTGCATACAAACTTTTTTGCCATGTTAATTTCCTTTCTGAATAATAAAAATATTCCACTCTCAGTATAGCACAGCGTGAAAAAATATGAGGTGAAATTCGCTACAACATTTTTATTATTTCGGACTTTATCACGGGTAATCTTTCTGCTGCTGTGAACCTTATGTTCCCAATGGACTGATGACGATGACACAAGGATAGCAGGAGACCGGGACGGCAATGCGTATTATGTCCCTGCAAATATGGGCTATGACGAGTGGAAAGCAAGGTTCGTTGACGGAACAATGGACAACTCAGACCTTAAGCTGTACACAGATGAGTACGGAAGCAGAAGTTATGGTAAGACTCCGAACAATGAGTTTACTTCTTCAGGTAACGGAGGTATAATTATCTCGGGTGCTGTTACTGGTGCACTGGACAGTGACAGTAAAGAGGCATTTGAACATGCAGAGCGTTACTATGAAGCTGTCAGAAAAATGAGTTCCGGTGTAAAGCGAGTATCCAAAAATACGGGTTTCAAAGAAGAGCACATTTCATTGGTCAAAGAACATCTTTTTCTGAAAAAACATGATTTGGAATCTGGAAAAAATATCTATTTTTATCCTGATTATGATATTGCAGAATCATGGCAGCGGCTTATCGATGGAAAAAATATACAGGAACATGACCTTATTCTTATAAAGCATGAATATTTAGAGCAGGCTCTTATGAATCGCAGAGGATTATCACAAAGGGAAGCACATTCAAGAGCTGAGAAATTTTACAATTATAAAGTTGCAGTAGAAAAGTTCATTGGAGGAAAATAAAATGTTATGGTACATAAATCTCCTGCAGGTAATGGGAAGTGTTTATAGAATTGCCTTCAGCTTTGACGATGATAATTCCTGCGATGGAGTCATTGAATATGACAGCAAAACTGATAGCTGCAGTGTGATTGTGCCATCAAGTGGATGTAACGAATTTTATACTAATAAGCTCATTAATTTGCTTCCTTATATCTATAAAAATGAGGGATTTACAAAAGGAATTCGGACAGTGGCAATTGGATAAAAGTAGAGAAGCAATTATTATTGTATTAAGCACTTCAGAGATGAGGTGCTTTTTTCTGCACCGGAGGGAAAATGAACAATCAGGCAGTAAGGCAGGATGAGCAGTAGATGGCAAGACCAAAGATTGTATGGTCAGCTAAGGAATATAAATACTTTGATAACCTGTGCAGTCTGCAGGCAACGGTATCGGACATTGAAAATGTTCTCGATATAGACCATAAAACTATTGACAGGCTTTGCAGAGAGCACTACTTTGACAGCAAAGGGAAGTCAATGAGTTTTTCCCAAGTCTATATAAAGTATAGTGAAAAGGGAAAAATGAGCCTGAGAATGAATCAGTTTGAACTGTCAAAGAAGTCAGCCGCAATGGCAATATTTTTGGACAAGCAATATCTCGGTCAGAAAGATGAGCAGAGCGAAAAAATAAAGAGCCTGCCTTTCAGATAAGCTCCCTGGTGCGGGTAATCAAGACAGGTTCTGCTTTCTGCGAAAGCTTCACCGAACCACCGGTTCAAGTCCTGAGCGGTCGGTAAGAGTGAGTAAAAGAAAAGAGCCTGCCTTTAAGACAAGCTCTCTGGTGCGGGTAACAGGACTTGAACCTGCACGGGGGTACCACCAGAACCTAAATCTGGCGTGTCTGCCAATTCCACCATACCCGCATATATTCAGCTGTATAGATCATACAGCCTTTTCGATTATTTGAAGAAGGGGAGAGAGCTCACTATCGGAGCTTCCTTTGCTTTTCCTCTGCCTGCATTGAAGAAGCATATCAGCAGAACCACAAACATAACAAGCAGGCAGACGAGGGCGATGACAGGAATGATTATCGTCCAGCTGAAGATAAGCGACAGGAACACAAGAAGATACATCACAACATGTATCATGAGCGCCTGACGGACATGAAACTTGACAAACGGGCTGTCCTTTCCTGCTATCATGGCTATTATAACGCCGAGTGCGCCGAGTAAATACGAAGCCAGAGCGAAGATTTTGTTTTCGCTTATGTCAGACATCTCGAAATCCTTTGTGTGATCCCTCGGGTCAACCGTGACCGGAGGATAGTATCCCTGTCCGGGATAGGCCGGAGGATACTGCATCTGCGGCGGGTAGACCTGAGCAGGCTGCGCAACTGTCGTAACTGTCGCAGCTGTCGCAGGTTCAGAGGGCTCAGCTGCAGGCTGATCCTTTACAGGCGCACCGCAATTGGTGCAGTAAACGTCATTTTCACCCAGTCGGGCACCGCATTTTTTACAGTAGTTCATATCAACACCTCCGAGGCAACAGAAATTATACAACTATCGCAGGTTTTTGTAAAGATTTTTTTGACTTGCGGATTTGCGCCATTTCCCGCGCTTTTGCCGCTTTCAGTAGATGTGACGGGTTGTGTAATTGGTGTCGTCCGTCAGAAGCTCGGCATTCTTTCCTGTGGAAGCCAGAGTTATGTCAACACGGTTCCAGTCATCCGCAGAGGCCGAGATTTCATAGGTTATCCAGCCGCTGTCAGAGGTATATATCCTGTTCCACGCATGATAGACAAGGTCATCTCCGAAGTATCCTGTGATGAGCTGGCAGGGAATTCCCTGACTGCGCAGCATCGCGCTGACAAGGGCGGCAAAATCGAAGCAGATGCCCTTCTTTTCCTCAAGGGTTGAGTCGGGGTCAGGCAGATATCCGCTCTCTACTGTCTGTGCCTTTTCATAGTCATAGCTTATGTTGTCGGCTACATAGCTGTAAACTGCAGAAATTATCTCCATCTCATCCTTGCAGTCCTTTGTAAGCTCCCAGGTAAAATCCACGCATTCGCTGTCAGCGGTGAATTCAACTATGCGGTTCGCCCTCAGAAACGGCAGATACTCTTCATTAAGCTCCACTGTAAAAGTATTGCTCCACACCTCAGCATATTTTGTTTCGGATATGTTTTCGAGAAGCTTAACTATGTAGATTCCGCTTCCCATGTTCAGCGGGAAATAGTAAGGCTTCCCGTCGGACTCGAGATCGTAGTTGTAGGTCTCATCTCCACAGTATACCTGAAGCTTGAGCTTTTTGTCATAGTCCGTGCTGACTCCGAAGTATCCGTCATTTATTTTGGAGAGATCAACGAGCCCGAAGCCTGTGTCCTCAGCACTGTTTTCATCAAAGGTGTTTTCATATATTTCGGGCTTTATGCGGCTGCCGTCAGAGTTAAACCTGACAAGGCTGTCCTCCTTTGATGCGCACGCCGCCATATTTATCATGAATACTGCGCTCAAAAAAAGAAGAAGCGCAGCTTTTATCTTTCTGAAATGAAGTTTATTCATATATGTTTAAATCAGGCCTTTCAAAAATTCGGCAGAACCACTCCGCTGCAGCTCAGAAGCAATGCATAAAGTCATATTCCTGCTCCCTCTTTTGTATCTTTCTATTCAGTCTTACCATAACTTTGGCAGCCATGACGGCTTTGCGTGGAATGCAGAGTTCAGTACATTTTGCCAAATCCGGAAATTTCTGAATATCTATCAGAGAAAAATTGCATTTTATGAATGTAAGCAGCGGGTGCTGAAGGAGTTCCTCCGGCTCTGTTTTCCATAATTATACAACATCTGCCTCTATTTATCAATAAGGCCGAATGACCGTGAATGTCTCTTTATTTTCCTGTTTGATCTTTACATGCTTGCTGAAGAATGAAAAGGACCCGGCAGCCTGTGTCCGCAAGCTGTCGGGTCGTGAAAGTATACTGATTTAAGATTTTTCCTGTCGGTATTATTCGTATTCTACGACATTTACCCACCTGTCGAGGAACTCACGCTCTTCAGCCTTGCCCTTGACAGTCTGGCTTGCGGCTACTATCGGCAGCCACTTCTGAACATACTGCTTTGCGGTATCGCTCTTTTTGCAGAAGAGATCGAGATACTTCTCGGCTTCTTCTGTCTTGCCCTCAAGGTTGAAGAGCAGATATGTTCTTGCGGCATCAGCGGAGGCGTTGCCCTGTGTTGCGTGTGACCAGTCGAGGATGTAAGCCTTGCCCTCATTTGTGATTATGATGTTGGAGGGGTTGAAGTCTCCGTGGCAGAGCTTGTGGTGCTTGGGGAGAGAGTCGAGGCGGGTGTGAAGCTCATATCTTGTTGTGGCATCGTATGTTGTCTCGCTTATCTTTCTCTGCATCTTGTCCCAGAGCTTTGTGAGCATAGGCGCCTTGTGACTGTGCATTTCGAGCTGAATGTTTACAAAGAGCTCGAGGTATTCATCAAACTTATCGGGGTTTTCCTCCATCAGCTTTGCGAGGGTCTTGCCCTCTATGAATTCTGTCACGATTGCCCATTTGCCGTCGACCATCTCAACTGCCTCAACACCCGGGATATTAAGTCCTGTCTGCTCGACTCTTGCGATGTTGAGGGCTTCGTTAAGTATATCTGCCTTGGAGAAATCCTTGTCAAAAACCTTTATTGCCAGGAAGCCTTCTCTGTATATGGTCTTGGATTTTCTTTCGGCGATTATCTCTGCATTTTTAAGTTCCATTTTGTCCTCCCTTATATTACTTTCCGTAGTAAGCGCTGAGGAAGAGCTCCTTTATGTCGCTCATCTTCGGGTATCTCGGGTTGCATCATGTGCACTGGTCATCAAATGCTCTCTCGACCATGTCATCGAGGGTATCGAGGAAGTGCTGTTCATCCGGCACATAGTCGGCGATTGTCTTCTTTATTCCCACATGCTCGTTAAGCTCATCAATGGCCTTGAGGAAGTTTTCAAATACCTCATGATCATCCCTGCCCTGTATACCAACAAACCTTGCCATCTCAACATATCTGTCGAATGCATGCGGATAAGCATACTGCGAGAATGTTCCCATCTTTGCAAGGTCATCCTCTGCGTTGTAGCGTATGACTCTTGTGAGGATTATTGCGTTGGCTGTGCCGTGGGCGATATGATGGAAAGCTCCGAGCTTGTGAGCCATGGAGTGGTTGAGTCCGAGGAAAGCGTTTGCGAAAGCCATACCCGCAAGAGTTGAGGCCTCAGCCATGCGGTTCCTTGCTTCTACATCGTTTCCGTTGTCATAGCATCTCGGCAGATACTGGAAAACAAGCTTTGCAGCCTTGAGTGCAGGACCGTCGGTAAACTCTGAAGCCATGACAGAAACATATGCCTCTATGGCATGGGTGAGCACATCTACACCTGAAGCAGAGGTAAGTCCCTTCGGCTGTGTCATCATGTTGTCAGTATCTACTATTGCCATGTTCGGAAGAAGCTCATAGTCGGCAAGAGGATATTTGATGCCTGTTGTTTCGTCAGTTATGACTGCGAAAGGAGTGACCTCTGAGCCTGTTCCGGAGGATGTCGGGATAGCAACAAAGTATGCCTTCTCGCCCATGTGAGGGAATGTGTATATTCTCTTTCTTATGTCCATGAAGTCCATTGCCATGCGGTAGAAGTCAGCATCCGGATGCTCGTAGAGAACCCACATTATCTTTGCTGCATCCATCGCAGAGCCTCCGCCGTATGCGATTATCACATCGGGCTTGAACTGATCCATCACTGCGGCGCCTGCCTTTGCGTTGGCAAGGGTCGGATCAGGCTGAACATCACCGAATACGGTATAGCGGATATTCATCATGTCGAGCTTGTCAGTGATTGGCTTTGTGAATCCGTTCTCATAGAGGAACCTGTCGGTAACTATGAAGGCTCTCTTTTTGCCGAGTACCGAGCCGAGCTCATCGAGAGCGACAGGCATGCAGCCTTTTCTGAAATAAACCTTTGATGGTGTCCTGAACCAGAGCATATTCTCTCTCCTCTCGGCAACTGTCTTGATATTGATAAGGTGCTTAACGCCGACATTCTCGCTGACGGAGTTGCCGCCCCATGAGCCGCATCCGAGTGTGAGGGATGGAGCAAGCTTGAAGTTGTAGAGGTCGCCGATTCCGCCGTGAGCGGAAGGTGTGTTCACCACTATACGGCAGGTCTTCATGGCTGCGAAGTGCTTTGCCATTCTCTCCTTCTCGTTTGTGTCAATGTAAAGTGAAGCTGTGTGGCCGTAGCCGCCATCCTCGATGAGTCTTTCAGCCTTTGCTATGGCATCATCGAAGTCCTTTGCTCTGTACATTGCGAGGACAGGGGAGAGCTTCTCGTGGGCAAACTCCTCAGAGATATCAACCTTCTCAACCTCGCCCATGAGTATCTTTGTGCATTCGGGTACCTCAACACCGGCAAGCTCGGCTATCCTGTGAGCGGACTGGCCGACTATCTTTGCGTTGAGGGCTCCGTTTATGACTATAGTCTTTCTTACCTTCTCGGTTTCCTCGGGTGTGAGGAAATAGCAGTTCCTTCTGCTGAATTCTGCCTTTACTTTATCATAGATGCAGTCCATCGCGATGACACTCTGCTCGGAAGCGCAAATCATGCCGTTGTCAAAGGTCTTTGAGTGGATGATTGAGTTTACAGCAAGTGTGATGTCGGCAGTTTCGTCTATTATCGCAGGAACATTTCCTGCGCCTACACCGAGGGCAGGCTTGCCAGATGAGTATGCTGACTTGACCATGCCAGGTCCGCCTGTGGCGAGGATAAGGTCGCTTTCCTTCATGACCTTGTTTGTCAGCTCAAGTGACGGGACATCTATCCAGCCGATGATTCCCTCGGGAGCTCCGGCCTTCACGGCTGCTTCCAGAATAATCTTTGCGGCGGCTATCGTGCTCTTCTTTGCTCTCGGGTGAGGGGAGATGATGATTCCGTTCCTTGTCTTGAGGGCGATGAGACACTTGAAGATGGCTGTCGAAGTCGGGTTTGTGGTTGGAATGACAGCGGCGATGACACCGTAAGGCTCGGCAATCTTTGTTATTCCGTAAACCGGGTCCTCCTCGATGACTCCGCAGGTCTTTGTGTTTTTGTACTGATTGTAAATATATTCCGATGCATAGTGATTTTTGATGACTTTGTCCTCGACTATTCCCATGCCTGTCTCTTCCACAGCCATCTTTGCAAGGGGTATTCTTGCCATGTTGGCTGCGACTGCGGCCTCCCTGAAGATAAGATCAACCTTATCCTGGGAATACATTGAAAATTCTTTCTGAGCCTTTCTGACTCTCGAAAGCATCCTCTCAAAGCTTTCGGAATTATCGACTGTTTCGTATAATGTTTCTTTTTCCATGTCGGCTCTTTCCTTTCCTATTTTCTGACTATGCAATTATGCAGCTGTGCAATTATGAGGCTGTGCAGTCAAGAAGACATGCGGCCATGGGCTTACATTTGGCAGCTCCTCCGGTTCTGCAGACAGGTGACCCATATTGGCAGATGCACAGCTCACCTTTGATGAGTTCTGCAGCCGGGGACCCAGGTGTCCCGGCACATATCACACAGATTATTACACAGCTTTTTGCGAAGCTTCATGTATTGTTAATATTTTAACATACAAAGGAGAATCAATAAAGCAAAATTTTTACATTACAGTATTTTTATGGGCATTAAAACCGGAGATTTAAATTCCCGGGCTTTTATGTGGAAATCTGACGATTCTTATGGTAAAATTTACATGAGCATATATGAAAGCATTCACGTATGAGCGAAAAAACGCCGAAGTATCAGGCGGTTTACAAAAACCGAAGAAGCACCGTGCGGTTTTACTGATGAAAGGCTGCAAAGCCCGACTGCTCAGCCTGCCGGGCTTTGCAGTTTTGCAATTTGTTAATTTAGTAATTCACGATTTTAAGGCTATCCGACAGACAGCCGGGTAGTGAGCAGATAACGGAGATAAAATACTATGCGCAGAAAATTTCCCGGAGTGATATTTTTTACATTCCTCATCTTCCTTATGAGTGCTTTCGCAGTGAATGCTGCGGCTGACGAAACCGCATCCGTCTCATTTTCCGATTTGAACGGGATGAAGGCTGCGGTAAAGGACGGCTCGGTGCAGGACACTGTCCTTGAGGGACTTGTTGACAATCCCGATATATACTACTACAAGACGGTAGCGGATGAGTGCATCGCACTTCAGCAGGGAAAGGTCTACTATGTTCTTGTTGTCAGAGAGCAGTACAGCGCCATAGCGGAAGGGTATAAGGACCTTACGCTTATCCCAGAGCTTTCGGTGCCGTGCGGTGAAGTCGGCTATGTTTTCGCAAAGAATGCCGACGGAAGTTCACTGAGAGAAAAAATAAATTCTTTCCTCGAGGAGCTTGAAGAAAGCGGAGAGCTTGATTCGCTTCGTGACTACTGGTTTACCACAGGAGATAAAAAGACTGTGGAAATACCCTCAGGCGGTGAAAACGGAGTAATCAAAGTAGCCAGTGCCGCATCATCCCCGCCGTTCATCTATGTTCAGGAGGATACTTATACCGGCTTTGAGGTTGAGGTTCTCGCAAGGTTTGCCGAAGAGTACGGCTACGGCATAAAGATAGAGATGATGGATATGAGCGCTCTCCTGCCCTCAGTCACAAGCGGCAAGTGCGATATGGCAGCGAACTGTCTGATGAAGACAGCGGAGAGGGAGGAGCAGGTTAATTTTTCGGTGACAAGCTGTGAGCCGATGTTTACTGTTCTGATGAGAAATGAAACGGCTTCAAAGCTCACCGGAGAAGACTACACCTCTGATGGGGATGTTCTTGGCTTCTTTGAATCCCTTGTCCGCAGCTTCAAAAAGACCTTCATTACCGAGGACCGCTGGAAGATGATGGCAAGAGGCTGCTCAACCACCGTCATGATAACTCTGCTGTCGGGAATACTCGGCCTTCTGCTCGGACTTGAAAACTATAAGCTGAGAGCCTCGAAATTGAAGGTGGTGAGCGCATGCACGGGAGCATTTAATTCCATCATGAGCGGAACCCCTATGGTGGTTCTTCTGATGATATTCTACTACATCATATTCGGTAAGATTAACATCCCTGCCTTTTTTGTTGCAGTGGCGGCCTTTGCACTGAATCTCAGCTCCTCCGTGTCAGAGATTTACCGGACATGCATAGACAGCATCGACATTGGTCAGACAGAAGCCGCTCTCTCGCTCGGCTACAGCAGCAAGCAGACCTTCAGAAAGTTTATATTCCCGCAGGCACTTCTGCGGGCTCTGCCTCTCCTCAAGGGGCAGTTCATAGCTCTTCTCAAGGGCACCGCCATAGTCGGATTTATTTCAGTCCAGGACCTCACAAAGATGGGAGATATCATAAGAAGCCGCACATACGATGCGTTTTTCCCTCTCCTTGCAGTTGCCGCCATCTACTTTATCATCTCAAGACTGATAAAGCTTGGCTTTGACCGCCTTGGGATTTTCCTGTCTCCCGAAAAGAGGAGAGAAAGACAACTAAAAAGCGGAGGTAAAGTAAAGTGAGTGAATGTGTGATAAGCGTGGAGCATCTCTCCAAGGAATTTTCCGACATAAAACCGCTGAGGGATGTGAACCTGCAGATAAACCGCGGTGAGACGGTGGCGATAATAGGACCCTCCGGCACAGGAAAATCGACCCTTCTGAGGTGCCTGAATGGCCTTGAAAAGCCCACCTCAGGAAAAATAACAGTGCTTGGAAGTGACATAACAGGCAGATTTGTCAATATAAATAAAGTAAGGCAGAGAATGGGCATGGTCTTTCAGTCCTTCAATCTCTTTGACCATCTTACCTGCCTTGAGAATGTGATGGCTGCTCCTGTAGACCTCAAAAAGATTCCGGGGGAAGAAGCTGAAACGCAGGCGAGAGAGCTTCTGAAATCCGTCGGGCTTGAGGGGAGAGAAAATGCCTTTCCGTCGGAGCTTTCAGGCGGGCAGAAGCAGCGCGCTGCCATAGCAAGGACACTTGCCATGAATCCCGAGATAGTCCTGCTTGATGAACCGACAAGCGCCCTTGACCCCACTATGGTGCGTGAGGTTCAGGATGTCATCGCGAGACTCTCAGAGTCGGGACTTACCATGGTGATAGTCACCCACGAGATGGAGTTTGCGAGGAATATAGCAAGCCGTGTGGTTTTCATGAGTGACGGCGAAGTCTGTGAAGAGGGTACGCCGGAGGAAATATTTGAGCATCCGAAAAAGGAAAAGACGATAGAGTTTATAAACTTTAACAGAATGTTCTCCGCCGACATCATTCCTGCCGACTTTCAAAAGGAAAAGGTCATGCGTTCCATCCAGGATTTCCTCATCGCAAACAGTATCTCTGTGAGTCTGTGCCTGAGGGTCCAGAGCCTCTTTGAAGATCTTGTTGTAAAAAACATTCTGCAGAAATGTCCTGATATCGGAAGCATTGATCTCAGACTTTATGTCCTTGCCGGACACAGGCTCAGAATGACGGTTTCCTTTGGCGGTAAGCCGCTCAATCCTCTCGCTGACTCAGATGACATATCTGTCAGGATAATAAATGGCTTTTCAGACTGCGAATACGAATTTAGCAGCGGCGTAAATAAAATCACCCTGTCGGTCAAGGGAGACTGAGTAGCTTCCTCCCTCTGTCAGTCATGCCGGAGAACAAAAAAGACTGCTGCAATCAGGGCAGCAGCGGCAGGGCAGCCGGCAAAGAGTATTATTTTTTCGAGCGGCACCGACAGTGTGCCTTCCCTTACTGCAAGAATGACAAGGCCGCACAAGCCCGCAGATATTTCGAGCATTAGCCGGAACAGCAGAAATTTAAAGCCCTTGCCGATATTCAGACGGTCTATGCGATTCCAGAGCAGATTAATCATGAATGCAGCCTCCTTTTGTCAGCTGATGTTTTCTTTTCTAATGCATAAAGAGAGATAACATTTATTTGTAAAAAGAGAGACAGAGTTTTTGTAATGTATATGTAAACCACAAATATTTTACACAGACTTTACATTCGGCAGATTATGTATTTTACACAGCGCTGATACTATTTTCACGGAAATTCATGGAAAAGAGGTATCAGCATGGATATTTTTAATCTGCTCACTATGGCCGGCGGACTTGCGCTCTTCCTTTATGGCATGAAGGTGATGGGTGATGCTCTGGTTCAGCTCTCAGGCGGCAAGCTCGAAAAGCTGCTGGAACGGCTGACGAACAGGAGAATTACTGCAGTGCTTCTCGGAACACTGGTGACAGCGGTTATACAGTCATCATCAGCCACTACTGTGATGGTTGTAGGCTTTGTCAATTCAGGCATTATGAAGCTTTCACAGGCAGCGGGAGTTATCATGGGGGCAAATATAGGTACAACCGTTACTTCATGGATACTTTCCCTTGCGGGACTTTCAAGCAGCAATGTATTTATAAAACTGCTGAAGCCAAGCTCATTTTCTCCGGTCCTTGCCCTTATCGGAATAATTCTTCTTATGACTCAAAAGAACGGCAGCAAAAAGCATACAGCCGGATCGATACTTATCGGTTTTGCTGTCCTGATGTTTGGCATGGAGACCATGAGCAGCGCAGTTGCCCCTCTTAAGGAGAACACTGCCTTTACCGGCATGCTGACGGCCTTTTCAAATCCGCTTCTCGGTATGGCAGCCGGGGCAGTTCTTACGGCGATTATCCAGAGCTCATCTGCATCGGTCGGCATTCTGCAGGCTCTGTGCCTTACAGGAGCAGTCTCTTACAGCACCGCAATCCCCATAATCATGGGACAGAATATCGGTACCTGCGTGACTGCCATCATTTCTTCACTCGGTGCGTCAAAAAATGCGAGAAGAGCCTCACTTATTCATCTGTATTTTAACCTGATAGGCACCGTTCTGTTCATGGTCTGCTTTTACGGAATAAATGCTTTTACCCGCTTTGCTTTTCTCGATAGCTCTGCGTCAGCTGCCGGAATTGCAGTCATACACAGTCTCTTTAATATCGGCTGTACCGTTGTGATGTTCCCGTTTGCCGATAAGCTTGTCAGGCTTGCAGAGCTGTCAGTCAGGAACAGCTCAGAGAGCGAGGATAAGAAGCTCATCCCTGCCGCGCTGGAGGCTCTTGATGAGAGATTCCTTGACCGGCCCTCGTTTGCGGTGGAGCTGTGCAAAAAAGCGGCAGATGAGCTTGCCGACCTCTCGCGAAGGGCATTCCGGCTTGGCATGGAGGTAGTTCAGAATTATTCCGATGAAGCCGCAGAAGAAGTCATAAGAATGGAACAGGAGGCAGATGTCTATGAAGATGTGCTTGGCAGCTATCTTGTGCGCCTTTCCGGACGTGACCTCAGCGCAGGTGACAGCCGTCTGCTGACCGAAATGCTCCATTCGATAAGTGATTTTGAGCGAATATCAGACCATGCGATAAACATCGTGGAGTCTGCGCAGGAGCTGCGAGAAAAAAGTCTTTCGCTTACAGCTGCCGGTCAGGATGAGCTTCGCGCATACGGCAGAAGCGTATCGGATATCCTTGACCTCACTGTATCTGTGTTCAGCTCGGGAGATACTGTTCTCGCGAAAAGTGTTGAGCCTCTTGAGGAGATTGTGGATGCCCTCAGCGAAAAGATGAAGCAGCGGCATATTCTCAGGCTTCGGAACGGGCTGTGTTCAATGGAGGCCGGCCTTATCCTTGAGGATATCATCACCAATTATGAGAGGGTCTCGGATCACTGCTCAAATGTAGCGGTCTGTCTTATCGAGACCTCCAAGAATGAATTTGACATACACGAATATATGGATCTTACGGTGAACGGCAGCGACCCGTGGTTCCGTGAAGAATACGAGAGACTTCTGAAGGAATATCCGCTGCCGCAGATATGAAAATTCCGGGGGGTGTGTGAATGGCACTTATCTACATTGTGGAAGATGATGCCAGTATCAGGGAGATTGAGACGATAGCCCTAAAAAACAGCAACTATATAGTGCAGAGCTTTGAAAATGCCGCTGATTTTTATAAAAAAATCGCTGAAGTCCTGCCTTCACTTGTCCTGCTTGATATCATGCTGCCGGACGAGAGCGGCTATGATATAGTAAGGACGATGAGAAAAAGCGCAAAGACCGCAAAGATTCCTGTGATAATGGTTACAGCGAAGACTGCGGAATTTGATATGGTAAAAGGTCTTGATGACGGAGCCGATGACTATATCCGCAAGCCGTTCTCCGTGATGGAGCTGCTCTCAAGAGTCAGGGCGCTTCTGAGAAGAACACAGGACGATGATACTCATCTGCTCAGGGCAGGCAGTATAACGCTTGACCATGACCGCCGCATCGTAACGGCAGGCGGCAGACAGATTGAGCTTACATTCAAGGAATATGAGCTGCTGCGCTACCTTATGATAAACAGGGATGTGGTGCTTTCCCGTGATTCCATTATGCTCTATGTATGGGGGACCGATTATGAGGGCGAGAGCCGCACTGTGGATATGCATATAAAGACGCTGCGGCAGAAGCTTGGAGAATTCGGCCGGCAGATAAGAACCGTTCGGAACGTTGGGTATGTGATATCGGCAGCCCCGGAGAATGAATCGTGAAGCAGAAAATAAATCTCAGACTCGGCCTTATCGCTTTGCTTGCAGTCCTTGCGGCTACTGTCGGTATTACCCTTGTCTATTACAGCCTGTTTCAGACGCAGGTAAAAAATGACCTTCATACAAATGCTCAGCTGCTGGCAGATACAGAGCTTTTTCAGAGCTTGTATGCCAATGCCGGAGGGAATGCTGAACGGATAGATGAATCTGCTCTGTCAGAGTTGAGCTCCGATAATCTGCGTATCACATGGATTGCGCCTGACGGCACAGTGCTCTATGATAATGACACCGACATCACCGCTCTTGAAAATCATCTCGACCGCCCCGAGATACGCTCGGCGATAGAAAACGGCACCGGGGAAAGCGTCCGCAGGTCAGATACGCTTAACCTTAATACCTTTTATTTCGCTCTCAGACTGAGTGATAATACAGTACTTCGAGTTTCCACGCAGGCAAGGTCAATAACCAGCGTTTTTATGACCGTAATGCCCGTGATACTCATTATCATTGTTTTAGTTCTTGGCCTGTGTATACTCATCGGACATCTCCTCACGATTCAGCTGATGCGGCCCATCAATACCATGGCTGAGCATCTGGATGACCGCATGACCGTACCGGCTTATCGTGAGCTTGAACCTTTCGCAGACAAGATAAGAAGCCAGCACGAGAAGATTCTTGAGTCGGCTAAAATCAGACAGGATTTTACGGCGAATATTTCTCATGAACTGAAAACTCCGCTGACAGCTATATCCGGCTATGCGGAATTATTTGAAAATCATATGATAAGTGAAGCTGAGGAGGTTCATATTGCTCAGCAGATTCATCGGAATTCCGATCGCCTTCTCTCACTCATCAATGATATTATCCGGCTTTCCGAGCTTGATCACCATGAAAATCCACAAAGCTTTGAGCCTGTTAATCTTTACAGACTTGCAGAGGAAACCTGCAGGGCATTGCAGGTCAGCGCCGGGAAGAGAAACATTACACTTACCTGCATCGGCACCGATACGTGGCAGAACGGCGACAGTGAGCTTCTGAAGGAAATGCTCGAAAATCTTGTGCAGAATTCCATCCGCTACAACCATGAGGGCGGCAGGGTTTGGGTTAAAATATCGTCAGAGAATCAGCACGCAGTCCTGACGGTTGCCGATAACGGAATCGGTATTCCCGCAGAGCACCGGGATCGTGTCTTCGAGCGTTTTTACCGTGTTGACAAAAGCCGTTCCCGTGAGACGGGCGGCACAGGGCTTGGACTTGCCATAGTCAAGCATATTGCGGAGATACATGATGCGGCTATCCGTCTGGAGAGCGAGCCGGGCGTGGGTACAACTGTCAGGATAAGCTTCTGAAAACGTCTTTGTCCTTCAGCCTCTAATTGTAAGTAACTATCCAGACGGAAATTGTAATTCAATAACAGACGACCCCGGAAATCCCGGGGCCTTTTTTCTGTGAAGATTCCAGGATAATCACATACCGAAAAAACACTCTCAGAAATAAGCTCTTGACACGAAAGCTAAATCAACATATAATAGCTTACGAACGAAAGCAAAATATTTCAAAAATAATTGTGAATGAAAATAGAACGAAGTATTTATACTAAGCTAAGCGAAGTATTACGAAGTTTATCACGAAGTTTATCAGGAGGAAGTATGAATAATACCGAACATTTCGGATGCCTTTCCGGGAGGATGAATGCTTTCAGGACGAAAGTGCTTGAAGAAAAACCGTATATCGATGCCGAGAGAGCCGTGCTCGCTACAGAGTGCTACATGGCAAACAGGAATCAGCCGAGAGTCATGGTGAGAGCCCTGATGCTCGCTCATATACTCGAGAATATGAGCATATATATCGAGGACGATACGCTCATTGTCGGCAACCAGGCAACCAAAAACTGCAATGCCCCTGTTTTCCCCGAGTATACTCTCGAGTTCATCATGAACGAGCTTGACCTTTTTGAGAAAAGGGACGGCGATGTATTCTATATCACAGAGGAAACAAAAGAAGAACTCCGCAGGATAGCTCCCTTCTGGGATAATAACAACCTGAGAGCAAGGGGCGGAGCGCTTCTTCCCGATGAAGTCAGTGTGTTTATGGAGACAGGTGTCTTTGGCATGGAGGGCAAGCTGAATGCAGGAGATGCCCACCTTTCCGTTAATTACGACAGGGTCATAAACGAGGGACTCAGGTCATATGAAGAAAGAACGCTGAGGCTGAAGTCTGAGCTTGATCTCACTGACCCCGATTCCATAGATAAGTATGTATTCTACAAGGCAGTTCTGATTGTCATAGATGCAGTGAAAAAGTTCGCGGCAAGATACAGCCGCCTTGCGTCAAAACTTGCGGCGGAAATTTCCGATTCTGCAAGGAAAGAGGAGCTTCTTGAGATTTCACGCATCTGTTCCAAGGTTCCTTATGAGTCTGCCGCATCCTTCAGGGAGGCTGTGCAGTCTGTGTGGTTTATTCAGCTCATACTGCAGATAGAGTCAAACGGCCACTCCCTGAGCTACGGCCGCTTTGATCAGTATATGTATAAATTCTACAAGCATGACATAGAAGCAGGGCTGATAAGCGAGCAGGAAGCTCTTGAGCTTCTGAATAATCTCTGGATAAAGACTCTTACAGTCAATAAAGTCCGTTCACAGGCGCATACACTCAGCTCTGCAGGCTCACCGATGTATCAGAATGTCACCATAGGCGGTCAGACTCCCGACAGAAAGGACGCAGTAAACGAGCTTTCCTTCCTCGTCCTGAAATCCGTGGCACAGACAAGACTTACCCAGCCGAACCTCACAGTCAGGTATCACAGAAATATAGACAAGCATTTCTTTGATGAGTGCATAGAGGTGATGAAGCTCGGCTTCGGAATGCCTGCCCTCAATAACGATGAGATAATAATCCCGTCATTCATAAACTGGGGAGTCAGGGAGGAGGATGCCTATAATTACAGCGCCATCGGCTGCGTTGAAACAGCTGTCCCCGGAAAATGGGGCTACAGGGTCACAGGAATGTCCTATGTGAACTTTCCGAGACTCCTGCTCTGTGTGATGAATGACGGCATTGACCTGACAACGGGAAAACGCTTCACAAAGGGTTACGGAAAATTTACCGATATGCAGAGCTTCGATGAGCTCATGCAGGCCTGGGACAAGAGCCTTCGTGAGTACACAAGATACAGCGTTATAGTTGAGAATGCCATAGACAAGGCATCCGAGAGGGATGTGCCCGATATCCTCTGCTCGGCTCTTACCGATGACTGCATAGGCAGAGGCAAGACCATCAAGGGGGGCGGCGCCGTTTATGATTTCATCTCCGGACTTCAGGTAGGTATCGCAAACATGGCGGATTCTCTTGCGGCAATAAAAAAGCTTGTCTATGAGGAGAAAAAGATAAGCCGTGATCAGCTCTGGAATGCACTGCTTGAAGATTTTGCTTCACCTGAGGGAAAGCAAATTCAGGATATGCTGATAAATGATGCCCCGAAGTACGGCAATGATGACGATTATGTCGACAGCCTCGGAGTCCTTGCCTATGACAGCTACATCGACGAGATATCAAAGTACCCGAATACAAGATACGGCAGAGGACCTATAGGCGGCATCCGCTACTCTGGAACCTCATCCATCAGCGCAAATGTCGGTCAGGGAATGGGCACAAAAGCAACTCCCGACGGAAGAAATGCCTATGAGCCGCTCGCTGAGGGTTCAAGCCCGGCCCACAATTCCGATAAGAACGGACCGACAGCTGTCTTCAAGTCCGTGTCAAAGCTCAGAACCGACAAGATAACCGGCGGCTCGCTTCTCAACCAGAAGATGACCCCTCAGATGCTCTCCACAGAGGAGAACAAGCAGAAGCTTGAAATGCTGATAAGGACATTCTTCAACCGCCTGCACGGCTACCATGTCCAGTACAACATAGTGTCAAGAGAAACGCTTCTTGACGCTCAGAAGCACCCTGAAAACTATAAGGACCTCATCGTAAGGGTCGCAGGCTACAGCGCATTTTTCAATGTGCTCTCAAGAAAAACCCAGGATGATATAATAGCAAGAACCGAACAGACACTTTGATTAAACGGAGGAAAGATAAATGAAATTCTGTATAGATGATGCCGACATAAAGAAGATAGAAAGAATATATGATATGTTCCCGATAGACGGAGTCACTACCAATCCCTCAATACTCGCAAAGTCGGGAAGAAAGCCCTATGAGGTGCTGAAGGACATACGCTCAATTATCGGTGAGGAGGGCGAGCTCTTTGTCCAGGTAATATCTCAGGACCCGGCAGAGATGGTAAAGGAGGCTCATCGTATAGTTGATGAGCTTGGCAGAAATACCCTCATCAAGGTGCCGAGTGTCCCCGCAGGATTCAAGGCGATGAAGCTGCTGAAGAAAGAGGGCATACGATTCATCGGAACAGCTATATACACACCTATGCAGGGTTACCTCGCCGCAAAGTGCGGAGCAGAGTATGTAGCCCCATATGTAAACAGGATTGATAATATGGGCTTCGACGGAGTGCAGGTGTCCAAGGATATCCATGACGCAATAGTCAGAAGCGGCCTTACCCACAGCGGACTCCTTGCCGCAAGCTTCAAGAACTCACAGCAGGTGCTTGAACTCACAAAGTACGGAGTCAAGGGCGTGACTGTAGGCTCCGATGTTATCGAGGGCCTTGTTAAGAATGCCGCAATAGATGCTGCTGTTGCACAGTTCGCAAATGATTTCCACGGCCTCGTCGGCGACGGAAAGACCATGGCAGACTGCTGAAAAGCTTATATATGGAATTAAAAGGTTCAGTATTCAATATACAGAAGTTCAGCATTCACGACGGCCCCGGGATAAGGACTGTGGTTTTTCTGAAAGGCTGTCCCTTGAGGTGCGGCTGGTGCTCAAACCCCGAGAGTCAGCTTACTGAAGCTCAGATACTCCGGGATGGCAAAAAGTGCGTTCACTGCGGCAGATGCGTTTCTTTATGTGAGACAGGCGCTCTCAGCATAAAGGGCGGCAGGGTGATGTGCGAGCATGAAAAGTGCAGAGGATGCCTGAAATGCGTGTCCTCCTGTCCGACCCATGCCCTTACCTCAGAGGGCAGTGTAAAGACAGTGGAGGAGTGCATGAAAGCGGTTCTTCAGGATATGCCGTTCTATGAGGAGAGCGGCGGCGGCGTCACCATATCAGGCGGTGAAGCCCTCATGCAGCCTGAGTTTACAAAAGCACTGCTTATGGCCTGCCATGAAAAAGGCATACACACAGCCATAGAGACAACAAGCTTTGCCGATACTGATACTTATCTCGATGTTACGGCAGAAGCAGACCTTCTTTTGTGCGATTTAAAGCACTGGGACAGCGCAAGGCACGAAGATGGCACAGGCGTCCGCAATGAGCTGATACTTAAAAACATAAAAGCAGCGGCATCTGCAGGCAGGGAAATCCTCATCCGTATACCTGTGATACCCGGCTTCAATGATTCGCAGTATGATGCTGAGAAGTTATCAGACTGCATAAAGTCCCTCGGACTTAAAAAGGTTCAGCTTCTGCCGTTCCATCAGTTCGGTGAGAATAAATATGAGCTTCTCGGGAAGGAATACCGTTACAGGGATGTTCCGGCGCTCCACCCCGAGGATATCGAAAACATAAAGCAGATAATGACAGCTGCAGGATTGGATGTGATAATATGAATGACGGACGCCGCAGGCAGATACTTGAGCTCCTTGCTGACGAGAAAAGGGCGCAGGTCTCGGAGCTTGCCGAAATACTCGGAGTCTCTCAGGTCACAGTCAGAAAGGACCTCGATGAGCTTGAGGAGCAGGGAATAATCATCCGTGAGAAAGGCTTTGCCACCTTGAGGAGCCGTGACGACATAAACGGCAGAATAGCATATCATTATGAGAAAAAGCTGAAGATAGCAGAGAGGGCGGCTTCCTTCGTGAAGGACGGAGATATCATCATGATAGAGAGCGGCAGCTGCTGCGCTTTGCTTGCCGAGGTGCTGGTCAAGTCCCGCAGAGGACTGACCGTCATAACCAACAGCGCATATATTGCCGATCATATGAGAAAGGCAGTGGATTTTGATGTTATTCTCCTCGGCGGGCATTATCAGAAGGATTCTCAGACAATGGTAGGCCCCATGGTGAGAAAGTGCGCAGAGGATTATTATGTGGGGCATTTCTTCATCGGAGTGGACGGATATACGGAAAAGACAGGCTTCACAAATTCCGACAGCTTAAGGGCTCAGGCGGTGCGTGACATGGCAAAATCAGCCGGGGAGATAGTCTATCTCACGGAGAGTGAAAAGTTCGGCAAGCAGGGCCTGTATCCTCTGAATCTGAAGGGCTCCGGAATTACACTCGTCACCGATGCGGATTTGCCGGACGGATACAGAGAAAAGCTGAGTGCAGAGAATATCCGGATAGAAATCTGCTGAATTCGCTGACTGAGAATCGAAGACTCAGCCGTCTGCGAAGCTGCTGAACCGGGAATATTCGGCCTGACTGCAGTCTGCATCTTTGAAGCCTTCGCATCGGAGCAGAAGCGGCTTTCCACCCTCACCTGAGCTGAGACGCAAAACTCAAAGAAAATACGGAATCCCCGGCTCACGTATGAATGTGAACCGGGGATTTAATGCTGTCTTTTTATAAAGCTGAGATTTTATCTGCAGAGGGCGAGTGCTTCCCTGTCTGCAATGAGTGTGAAGTCGGGGTGCATCTGGAGAATGCTTGCCGGAACCTCAGGTGTGACAGGTCCAAAGAAGGCTTTCTTCAGTATCTCAGCTTTGCCTGAGCCGCTTGCTATCAGCAGAACTTTTCTTGCCTGCATGATGGACTTTATGCCCATTGTGATAGCCTGGCGGGGAACCTCATCACGGTCCCTGAAAAATCTTCTGTTTGCGTCTATGGTGCTCTCAGCGAGGTCAACGCAGTGAGTGCTGAGCTCAAAAGCCGAGCCGGGCTCGTTGAAGCCGATGTGTCCGTCTGTGCCTATTCCGAGCAGCTGAAGGTCGATTCCTCCGGCTGCTTTTATTATTTCCTCATACCTTGCGCAGGCCTCATCAGAGTCCGGGTTTGCTCCGTCAGGCACAAAGGTCTTCTCAGGCTTTATGTTTATGTAGTCAAAGAATTTCTTCTGCATGAAATAACGGTAGCTCTGCTCGTGATCACCTGAAAGTCCCTTGTATTCATCAAGGTTAATGCTTGTTACCTCAGAGAAATCAATATCGTCCTTGTTGTACCAGTCGATAAGCTGGGCATATGTGCCCTCGGGAGTTGAGCCTGTTGCAAGTCCGAGTACGCAGCTCGGCTTCATTATTACCTGAGCCGAGATGATGTTTGCGGCCTTGCGGCTCATATCCCTGTAGTCCTTGGCTTCGATTATCTTCATGGGTATTTTACCTCCTCAGAATATTATTATGTACAGCAGGATAACTATAAGTCCGAAGCAGAAGAGCATGAATCCATAGGAAATGCTTCTCTGAATGAGCTGAACATTTTCGTCGACATAGCGAATCTTCATGTTCTTCGGCCTTCTCAGCGGCGGTATCTTGGCATCTCTGTATATCGTCTTTCTGAGTACCCATACACAGACATCAATGAATGTGTCAAATATGCGGCAGAAGAACGTGAGAGCATTCGGAAGAGCTATCAGCAGAATGGGTCTGTATATCGCGTTTTCAACATCCCACCACTTCGGCCAGAGGTTTACATATCTGTTTTCCTTTATCAGAAATACCCTGATTATGAAGAGATACACAAGAGCGCCTATTGCTATTGAAATAAGTCCGCCCTTGAGGTTTGTGAAGCTGAAGTAGTTTATCTCTTCGCCGCATTCACTCAGCATGAAGAAGCTGTTTCCGAGAGCAGCCACCCTGTCCATAATGCTGTGAGGAAAAAGTCCCCATATCAGCAGGACGAGAGCCGAACCTCCGAGCGCGAATGTTGACTGGGCATTCATGTATTTCTTTGAGCTGTCATATTTTTTCTGAAGCTCGGGATCCTCGTTCTTTTCAACGAATATCGCTATGAAGAGCTTGGTCATGTATGCGACGGTCAGACCACCGCTGACGAGGAAAATCACCTCTATCGCCTGGGTGATAAGACCCATGCCGGACTCAAGCAGTCCCTCGTGCAGAAGAGTCTTGCTGATGTATCCGCTGAACATCGGTATGCCGCCTATTGCAAGGGCGCCGATGAGGAAGATTATCTTGAGGAGCGGCTTCTTTCTGCCGTAGCCTCTTATCGTGTTCAGGTCAAGGGAGTGGGTGTTCATGTAGATGACACCCGCTGCCATGAAGAGCACAAGCTTTATCAGCGAGTGGTTCACCATGTGGAGCATGCTTCCGTGAGCGGCGAGGAAGTGTTCCTCCTCCATTATGTTGTATGTTCCGATACCCACGAGGATGAATCCCACCTGAGACATTGATGAGCAGGCGAGGGTCCTCTTGAGGTCTGTGGAGAACACAGCAAGCACTGCGCCGCCGAACATTGTCAGAACTCCTATAGCAAGTATCCACTTGCCCCACTTCTCATCACCGAGGAAGATGTTGAAGCTCACAACAAGTATTCCGAATATTCCGGATTTTGTGAGTATACCGGAGAGCAGAGCCGAAGCAGGGGCAGGAGCAACCGGGTGAGCCTTAGGCAGCCAGATGTGCAGCGGGAAAGCGCCGGCCTTTGCGCCGAAGCCAAATACCATGCATGCGCCCGCAAGATAGAGGAGAGGCCTGTTTTCACATTTGCTGCTCTCAGCGAGAAGACTGCTCATTTCGAGTGTCCCAATCTCGTTGTAGAGAATGAAGAGACCCATCAGCATCACAAGACCGCCTATCACGGCGACGGCAAGATAAGTCTCACCGGCTCTCAGGGCGTCCTTCGTTTCCTCCTGGGCAACCCAGACATAGGATGTGAAGGACATTATCTCGAAGAAGATAAAGGTCGTGAAAAGGTCAGATGAGAGAAATACTCCCATTGTGGCTCCGAGTGTCATCAGCAGGAATATGTAGAATCTGTTCCTGTTGTCATGGTGGGTGAAGTATTCTCTCGAGATTATGGTTGTCATCATCCACATCAGAGCCGCGACCATTCCGTAGACCAGCCTGAAGCCCTCAAATGTGAAGTCAAGACCGAAGCCGCATATCTCCGGTATGCGGCAGATGACTGCATCGGAGGAGCTGAAGCTTATGAAGCAGAAAAGCATCACCGCAAATTCTGCTATTACAACGAAGTCTGCAAAGTAATCCCTTGCTTTCTCGTTCTTTATTCCGATAAGACCTGTAAACAGGGCTCCGGCAAACGGCAGAAAGACAAGTAGTGCAGGAAGTATATTAGATGTCATTTTTCAATACCTCCTTAAACAGCCGCGAATACGGAGCTTACCACCGAGTCGATGGCAGAGTTCAGTGTCTGCGGGAATAGTCCGATAATCAGCATCACAACAATGAATACGGCAAGGGGAACGAGCATCCTCCAGGTCGGGTCGCTTATTTCCCGTGTGACATCAGGGAGATGATACTATCCCGGCAAGAAGGCTCTCACGCAGACATTCAGCATGTAAATCGCTGTCAGGAGCGCTGAGATGAGTATCGCCATGATTCCGAAGAATGCAAATGTGTTTCCGCTTGAAACAGCTGCCTCTGCGAGATTCCACTTGCTGACAAATCCCGCAAGTCCCGGAACACCCATCAGGGCAAGTCCCGATACAGTGAAGGCAATAAATGTGAGCGGCATCTTTCTGCCGATTCCGTCAAGCTCATGAATGTAATTTTTGTTTGCCTTGTGGATAACAGCGCCTGCGCAGAAGAAAGCGGTTATCTTTATCAGCGCATGGCATATCATGTGGCTGAGCGCTCCCTGAAGTCCCTCGGGGGACATGAGAACACAGCCGAAAAGTATATATGAGAGGTTGCTGACGGTTGACCATGCAAGTCTGCGTTTGAAGTGCGTTTCCCTCAGCGCCCTTGAGCAGCCGTAGACGATGGTGAACATTGTCAGTCCCATCAGCAGATACTGAGCCCATGTGCCGCTCAGAAGTTCTGTTCCGAAACAGAAGTATGTGATCCTTATGCAGGCAAATGCTCCGGCTTTAACGACCGCTACAGCATGGAGGAGCGCAGTTACAGGTGTGGGTGCAACACCGGCTTTCGGAAGCCACCTTGAGAATGGGAACATCGCGGCTTTAACCGAGAAGCCGCAGAAGCACATCACATAGACGAGAAGCAGCATGGTTGAATGCTCGCTTGCAGTTTCAGGGTCAAGGACTCCGCCGGGAGTGAAGCTTGCGGTAGTGCCGAACATCAGCAGGAATACCATGCCGATAAAGGCAAAGGCCGCGCCGCCGAGGGAATAGTACATATATGTCCTTGTAGCATATATTGATTCTCTGTTGAGTTCATGGATGACGAGCGGTATTGTCACCATTGTCAGCAGCTCATAGAAGAAGTAGAGAGAGATTATTCCCTCACTCATCGAGATGCCTGCGGTAACTCCGTAGGTGATGAGATAGAACCCGAAGAAAATGTTCTGCCTTGACTCATGCTCCATGTACTCAAACGCATAGAGATTTGCAAACGGCCACAGGAAGCTGATTATCGCAGCGAATACGCAGCCGGTTTCATCGAGCTTAAGTCCGATGGTAAGCTGTCCTGTGAACTTGAAGAGTGTCAGGCCGTCCTCAGGCTTCTTAATTATCAGAAGCATTATCATCACAGAGGTTATCACTGTGAGTATCTCTGTGTAGATGTTTCTTGCTTTTCTGCTGTCGAAGGGTATTATCATTACGCTTATGCCGCCGAGTATCGGGATAAGCACAGCATACAGCATCATTATTGAAGGCATAGCTCTGCACCTCCCTTAAACTATTGCAGCGGCAATGCTGCTTATGAATTCATTGAGCGGGTTCGGTATTATTCCGAGCAGTATGCTCAGCGCCGCGAGTATCAGCAGAGTTATCGTCATGCTGTCGCATTTTTCACGCTCTCTCGCAAGGGTATTTTCTCTGCCGGGCAGGAAACCCTTTATCGTTATCGGGAGAAGGTAGCCTGCTGTGAGCAGTGCGCTGACAAGAAGAACTGCCGGACCTACATATCTTAAAAATCCTATGTCAGATTCAAGTGCGCCCTGAGCGAGATACCATTTGCTGATGAAGCCGCTGCAAGGAGGAATTCCGATAAGTCCGAGAGAAGCAATCGTGTATGCCCAGAGGGTAACAGGATACTTTTTGCCGATTGCCTCATAATCCTCCACCACGGTATTGCCTGTGCGGAAGATGAATATTCCGGCTGTCATGAAGAGCGCAGACTTGATCAGTGCATGGAACACTACATGAAGCAGAGCGCCCTGCACAGCAGTCTCACTCAGGCAGGAAAGACCGAACATGATGTAGCTTACCTGACTGACAGTGGAGTAGGCGAGACGCTTCTTGAATATTTTTTCCTTGTAGGCAAGCATTGAGCCCATCAGAACCGTGACGAGTGAGAGACCCATCCAGGTGTACTGCATCCAGCTGCCTCTTATGTAGTCGGCTCCGATTACATAGAAAACGCTTCTCACAACAGCAAGAACGCCGCCCTTTACTATTATGGCTGAGAGTACAGCGGAAGCCGGAGCAGGAGCTACCGGATGAGCTGCGGGAAGCCAGCCGTGAAGCGGGAGCATGCCCGCCTTTGCGCCGAAGCCTATGAGAATCATCAGCACTGCAACACCCGTGAGGATGGGGTGCTCAGCAGCTTTGGCCGCATCCATGCTGCCGCCCTCAGTGAAGTTCAGCGTGCTGCAGGTGCTGTAAAGTATGTATATCCCGAAGAGTGCGGAGTAAGCGCCTGCCATAGAGTAGAAGAGATACTTTAGGGAGGCCATTATGCTCTCTCTTGTGCCGCTGTGAAGTACCATCGGCATGCTTGTTATCGTCATCAGCTCATAGAAGAAGTAGAGGGTGATGAGATTGCCGGAGTAGCACAGCGAAACGAGAACCGCATAAACGATGAGGTAGAAACCGTAGAATCTTCTGTCGTTGCCCTCATGCTTCATGTATTTGAAAGAGTAGATGCATACTATGAACCATACGAGGGTTATTACGGTGAGGAAGAGGGCAGACACCCTGTCGCACCTGAAATATATCGGGACAAGTCCTACAAAATCAGCGAGATAAACCTCACTGCCCTGACCGAAAAATGCCGGGAGGAGCGAGAGAACAGAGCATACGCCAAGGACGATAAGAGCTCTTCTGTGAGTTCTCTTTACCTGCCATTCGGGAGGCGTCCGTCCCTGCCAGCCGGGCTTTGCCAGGTGGTCACGCAGCGATGTGATGAGCATGCCGACTCCGAAGGCCGCGCATATAAGCGGGGGAAGTATCATAAATAAGAACATTTCCACATCCCCCTTTACGCAAACATCTCAAGGCCGCGCTTGATAAGATCCACTATCGGGTCCGAAGCGAGTCCGAGCACAAAGTTTAAGACTATCAGGCAGAACATTGCGATGCTCTTTGACGGCTGATCGAGTATGCCGACCTGTTTGTATGAGCTTGTATCCACGTTAAGCTTTCTTGACGGAGTATAAATCCTGATGACCGTCTTCATGAAGTAGGCTGCATTGAGAATGGTGCTTATTGCCAGAGCAACAAAGGTGATTATCATCTTTGTGTTGTGCGTGACCGCAGCCTCGGCAAAGAGCAGCTTGGATATGAATCCGGAAAATGCCGGGAAGCCTATCATGGACATTGAGCCGACTGCGAAGGTCACACCCGCAAGTCTGTTCCTGTAGCCGGCGCCGGTGAGACTTAAGAAATCACGTCTGCCGTCAGAGGCATCGGTAAGGCCGCTTGCAGCAATGAAGAGAAGAGACTTTGTACTTGCATGTACGAGAATGTGATATATGCTTGCTATCATTCCCTCGGTGCTTCCAAGTCCGAAGCCCATGTAGATATAGCCTATCTGAGCGACAGAGGAATAGGCAATCATCCTGCGGATGTCATTCGTGCGTATTGCGTCTATGGAGCCGAATATCATTCCGGCGACACCGAAGATGAAGAGAATGTTGATTACCTTGTCGCTGCAGATGATATCAAAGCCGATTACCCTGTAGATTATCTTTATCAGCAGGAAGATGTAGCCCTTGGAGACGAGCGAGGAGAGTATTGTCGCCGATGAGAGGGTAGAGTAGCCGTAAGCATCGGGGAGCCATGTGTGGAAAGGGAAGAGAGCGGATTTTATCGCAAGTCCCGCCACCATGAGGCACATAGATATCAGAAGCGGTATCTGATATTCGCCGTTTTCCACAAGAGCTCTGACACTCTCCTGAATGTTGCTCATCAGCAGATGTCCGGTGATTCCGTAGAGCCAGCAGAGTCCAAGCAGAAGCAGGCCTGAGCCGAGAAGACTCATTATCATGTATCTTGTGGCTGCCTGTATGGTTCTTCCTGTCTGACGTATCATTATCAGTCCGCAGGCTGAGATAGTGTTTATCTCGACAAAGACATAGGCCGTGAAAAGGTCATTCGTATATACAAGAGCTATGAGGGAGCAGAGGAGGAGATTTGTCATGCAGTAGAAAAGATTTCTCTTTGAGTCTTCAACTTCTCTTCCTGTTTCAAGGCGTCCGCTGACTATGCACAGCAGCATTATCACGCAGAAGAAAAGCGCCATGAAAGCCTCAAGTATGCCTACCCTTATCTCGTTGCCCCACGGAGCGGAGAAGTGGCCCATCTTGTAAACATAGTATTCGCCTGTCCTCAATACATAAATGAGCACGGCGGCATTCATCACCGTGAGAAGCGAAACCATTGCCGTATTTATCCATTTTACTTTTTTGCCGCTGAGAACAGAGCTGAGCGGTCCGGTAAAGAGGGATATGATTATGCAGAAAAAGGGAAAATTCTGAACAAATTCCATTATTTATCAGTCTCCTCCTTTTCTATCATTGCGCTTATCACGTCAAGGTCAAGGCTGTGATACCTTGTGTAGAGCCTTATCGTGAGTGAAAGCATTACCGCAGTAACAGACACGGAGACGACTATTCCGGTCAGAACAAGTCCGCTCGGTATGGGGTTTATGTAAGCCTCCATGCTCTGAACGCCGTCTGTCACTATCGGGGCGGCTCTTCCGGTAATGTATCCCTTGAGAGCAAGGAAAAGATATACCGAGGAGTCCATTATATTCATTCCGATTATCTTTTTTATCAGATTGTGCTGCATGAGCAGATTGCAGAAGCCAATGCCGAAAAGGATTATGGATATGGCTTCCTTATAGTTGTAGAGAAGATTAGAAAAGCTCATATCAGTAGTTTCCTTTCCTGAACATTACATAGAAGGTGTACATGGTGCCTGCAACTACTATACCTACGCATATGTTGAGTATGAGTATGAGTCCGCTTGAAATTATGTTTCCTGCGGTGCCGAGGGGTATGATGCTGTGGATATCGTTGGCACCCGTATAGAACGAGTAGCTCTTGCACAGGGCATAGCAGCCGAGAGCACAAATGCTCATTATCTTGTAGGTCTTTGAGGTGAAGAAGCGCTCTGTCTTTGCAAATCCGAAAGCGTTTATGTAGAGGATGAGTCCGGCACCGATGACAGCACCGCCGGAGAATCCTCCTCCGGGCCCCAGATGTCCGCAGAGGATGACATAGATTCCGAAAATGAATATCGGCGGCACGAGAACCTTGGCAACTGTCTGAAGGATGACATCGTTCTTCGGTTCGTATATTCTGTCGCTCAGGTCGTTTTTGCGGCTTCCGTCTTTTCTCAGCAGGATGAGCACCACGCATGTTGCGATGAAGAGAACGTGTGACTCTCCGAGGGTATCGAATGCACGGTAGTCAAGTATCATGCCCGTGACTATGTTCACGGCACCTGTTTCCTGAAGACCGCTTTCTATGTATCTCTGTGAAACCTCGTTGTTTACAGGGTTGTCGGCATTTCCATAGGGAGGAAGGGCGCTGACACCGAAAAGCAGCATAGCCACAAGGAATACGCAGAAGATGACGGCTACAACCCGGTAAAGTCCCGTGAAACGGTTTAACAGCTTGTTGTGCCTGAGGTCAAAGGTCCTCTCTCTTATTTTCTTTTCGGCGCTAAGGCGCTTTTCAATAGCTTCGGGAGTTTCCTTCTTTACCTCCTGCGGCTTCATCTTCAGCTCATCGGAGAAGAACTCCCTTGTTCCGTTGAACCATGATGAAAATTTATAGGAGAAGGTCTTTTTGTAATCACTCTCAGGAATCTTCCTGCTCATCTTCCTCGCCTCCTTCCGTGTCCATGTCATCGTTGTTCTTCTCTATCGCCCTTATCTTCTTGAGGGTAACAAAGAAGAGTATCGAGGTTACACCTGCTCCGACTGCAGCCTCAGTAATAGCGAGATCGGGGGACTCGAGCAGTATCCACACTATCGACATCACGAGAGAGAAGGTCATGAATATCAGTATGGAGTTAAGAAGATTCTTAGTGAAGCTTGCGGCAACCGCGCAGACTATCAGAAATAAGAGAAGTATAAGCGTAAATATCTCCATTACTCGGTTTCCTCCTCTTCTGCGGCTGCTTCTTTTTCGGCTTCCTCAAGGGTGAGAGTCTTGTAATGCTCTTTTGGATTCTCATCCGTCGTCACCTCAAGTCTTGTTATAAGGTGAGAGGAAACGGGGGAGGAGAACCAGAGGAAAACTATTATTACGAAAAGCTTAAGGCTTGTGAAGTTAAGGCCGCTGATTATTATAAGCCCGAGCAGGGCCATGCCTATTCCGAGGGTATCACCCATTGCGGCGGCATGCATCCTGTTGAGAACATACTTGAATCTGAAAACACCTATCATCTCGACTATGAAGATAAAGAGCCCGAAGATTATCAGCGCAGCTCCTATGACAAATCTTACCCATTCAAGAGCGCTCATTTTCGGCTTCCTCCTTTTCTTCAGTCTTTCTCTGCAGGTATACGCCCATGTAAACCTTGCAGAGCACTATCACGGCAAGGAAGCTTATCATGGCGTAGATAAGGCATATATCGACAAGGTAGCCCTCGCCCATCATGACAGCAAGCACTGCGATTATCGTGATGACGAGCGTGCCCATCATGTTTGTAGCAACTATTCTGTCAGCGACTCTCGGGCCGATAATCGCCCTGACAAGGCACAGCACAACAAGTACCGCAAGTATCAGCAGCACCGCAATGAAGAAAACCGAAACCTGACTGAGATCCATATCCGTTTTCCTCCTATCTTTTCTCGCCGCGCATTGCCTGTATAGCGGCGCCTTCCATGTGGCTTATCATATCTACGAAGGATGAGCTGTCCATGCCGGGAGCAAGCGACCTGTCCAGACAGTGAACAAGGTAGTGATCCTCTTCAAGCATGACCGTTATGGTGCCGGGTGTCAGCGTGATGGCATTTGCCAGCAGAGCCCGTCCCGTCGTAGTCTTCAGGTCTGTCCTGAATGTCACGAGAGCGGGTTCAACCTCCTCACGCTGAGTCAGTATCATCTTCATCACGTAGTTGTTTGCTTTAACTATCTCTACCACAAGTATGACGACATACTTAATTCCGTAGAGCATGTTCCTGTACAGCGCAATCTCGCGCCTTATGCTGTGTCCCATGAAAGCACATGTGAACGCAAAGACCGCCCCTGCGACCACTATGCCTATCAGGGCTATTTCAAGGGTAAGGCTGCCGTTGAATATCACCCACAGCAGAAAATACAGAAGATACATTAATCGTGCCTCCTTTGAACATAAGAACTCGGGAAAAATTCCCGCATACCCTTTTATTATAAGCTTTTTTTCAAGTATTTTCCATAGAAAAATACATATCCTGCCTACAAATATTTTTGTTCCGGAGATGATGTTTTTGTATGAGTAAGTTAGGCGGCTTTTTCTTCCGTGACGCAAAAAAAGGACAGCCGCTAAGGCTGTCCCCGTTGACACATGATATTTTATACTTTTCTGATGAATTCCTTGTGGCATTTCTGGCATGTCACCTGTATCTTTCCTCTGCCCGCAGGCGCTCTCAGCTGCTGCCTGCAGTTAGGACATCTGAAGTATCTGTAGGTCTTTCTGTCGTCAAACTTGCGCTTCTGGAATTTGCACCATCTGACTGCTTTTGAGAAAAATCCTCTTACCGGTCCCCACACCTTGTCAAAAGCATAAAGCTCCTTGCGCCTTGCATCGTGATTTTTTGAGAGCATTCTGAATATTACGTAGCCGTTTATGATATATAGTATGGAAA
>R21__coassemble_399_pt1 | contig 36133 bp, 29 predicted proteins | sample R21__metabat2_high_PE_066 | metagenome-assembled genome bin R21
TACCTCTTCAGGCATGTCTGCAAAGGCATTCAGGTCAATATCGAAGGAGTCGAAAGGCCTTGTTTCATCCTCGGAAGGCTCAACCACAGGTACATCTGCCGTACCTGGAACATATTCCTCGGCATCCGAAGCGAGGGGACTGCTCATGACCTCTTCATAGACTGCAGCGCCGTCGTCAGCCTCTGTATCTATTTCTTCAGTGAGCGGCAGCTCCTCAGCCTCTGCCGCTTCTTCCTCTGTCTCCTCCTGATATTCTTCCTCATCAGCCTCTTCATACTCAGCTTCTTCATCCTCAAATGTATACTGAGGTATATTGCTTATGAGGTCAATGTGGGTCTTGTATATCTCAAAGAGTTCAGAACGGAAATCTTCAACCGCTTGGCTCATGGCATCGAGCTGCTTCTTCTTCACTTCTATCTGAGCCTGATAATCTTCGAGCAGGGATGACGAGCTGTCAGTAGCTTCATCGACTATTGCCTGAGCTTCTTCTCTTGCTGCGGCAAGCACTGCTTCAGCCTCTTCATTGGCCTCGCCAACTCTTGCCCTTGCGGTCTCTTCAGCTTCAGCGATAACCGCATCAGCCTGCTCCTTGGCCGCAGCGAGCTGGGCCTCGGAAACCTTCTGCGCATTGATGAGGGCATCCTTTATTCCCTTCTCATCATTTCTGTAGGTCTCAAGTCTCTCAACGAGAGCAACTACCTTTACCTTAAGGTCCTTGTTCTTCTCGGTGAGCTCATCAGCCTTTGCCTTATAGGCCTGATTCTCCTTCAGCAGAGCTGTGAAGCTTTCTGTGACTTCATCGATAAACTTATCAACGTCCTCCGGCTTGTAGCCCGAAAAATTGGATTTTCTGAAACTTACCTCATTTATCTGTTTTAATGTAAGCATTTTTAATTACCTCTTACTTATATTTTCTTCCTTTGAGTACAAGGCGGCCCTTTTTGGTCCTGGTGTCGAGACTGTCGATTATAAATTTTCCCCTGCCTCTTACGGAGATAACAGAGCCGTTCTTTATCTGCCGGGATACCGAATCACATTCTCTGTGGTCAACCTGCACATAGCCGGAATTTACAGCCTGCGCAGCCTTTTCACGACTGAGTCCGCAGAGACCGGCAACAAGGCAGTCAAGCCTTGCCGAAGCCACCACTGTGCTTATATCCTCAAAAACATGCGCTGCAGGCAGCTCTCCTGAGATTCCCTTTGTCAGCGTAACACCGACTTTTCCTATCTTGAAGATGTTATCGGTAAAATAATCGCTCAGCTCTTCCCTGACAAAGATAACAGCCCTTCCCTGCTCAATCAGTATATCACCGATGCTCGCTCTGGTGATCCCCTGAGCCATAAGTGAACCGAGAAAATCACGGTGTCCGAGCTCATAGCGCCTGTCAAAGCTGACAGTGACAGCCTCTATAGGGAAATAGCTCTCGTCAGGGTCAAGATAATCGGGAAAGAACCCGACCATGCACCTCTCGGCTTCATCATATCCGCCGTAAAAAATATATTCCCCATCGAAGCCACTTATATATTCCTCAACATCCATTCTCTCGGCGGGATCAAGAAAACCGATAAAGTGAGGAGCCTTCCTTGAAAGCCTCTCAGCATCATCCACCCTCGCCTTAAGCAGAGAATCTATCATGATATCAGAATGTCACTCCGCTGCTCTCAAGCTCATCAAAGAGTATGTCGCCGGAGAGATCCACTCCCTTTGGAGTGATTATGTATGTCTTTGTCGCAACAGGCTTGATATTGCCTGCCTTGGCATAGTTAACACCGTTTATGAAGAGAAGTATCTTGAGATAGTCATCATCGCTTGTTCTCTCAAGATTGAGGATAACGGCGCAGTTGCTCAGAAGAGCGTCAGCGATAGCCTTGGCATCATCAGCATAGTTTGTCGGCTTGAATACGACAACCTGGAGCTGTGAGCGGGAGCCCCCGAAGCTCACGACATTATTCGGAGCAGAGGATGAACGGGTGTAAGATGAAGATGAAGAAATTGATGAAAAGCTCGGAGCAGCGGGCTGAGCCGGAGCTGTGCGGGCCGGAGCCGGCTCCTCATAATCCTCTTCCATCTGATCGTCATATTCGTCTTCAAACTCCTCGTCCTGAGGATTCCACATATTCTTTAACTTATCAACTATACCTGCCATAAAGGCCTCCTGTAGAGTAAGATTTTATTTGTATATTCTTTTTCCGAAAAGTGAGGAGCCAACCCTTACCATGGTAGCGCCGCACTCGATAGCTTCCTTATAGTCGGAAGACATGCCCATAGACAGGCAGTCCATGCTGATATTATCTATGTTTTTGGCTTTAATGTCAATAAAATATTGATTCATAGCGGAAAAATATTTCATCAGACGGGAGTTGTCATCGCATATCGGTGGTATTGCCATCAGGCCGTTCACATGGATTCCGCTGTACTCTCTTGCTTCATCAATAAACTCAGAGAGAGCTTCAGGCCTGACTCCGCCCTTGTTCTCCTCAAGGCCTATGTTGACCTCAACGAGAATCTTCATCACTATTCCGTTTTTCTCCGCAAGCCTGGAAATCTCCGACACCTGCTTTATGCTGTCAACCGACTGAATCTGGCTTACCTTGTCGATTATGTATTTTATCTTGTTGTTCTGAAGTCTGCCGATAAACTGCAGATCGGCATGCTCAAGGTCATAATGCTCATATTTGTCAAGAAGCTCCTGCACACGGTTCTCACCGATATATGAAAGTCCGAGACCAATCGCATGATTGATTACCCTGGCATCAACTGTCTTGGTCGCTGCAAGAAATGTTATGTCCTCGTATTTTCTTCCCGATTTCACTGCAGCTTCGGCTATACCGTCACAGATATATCTGTAGTTTTCTTCCACCATGGCAAATTTTGCCGCAAGCTCTTCGTTTGTCATTTTATCCTGCTCAGGAAATGATTTTTCCATCATAAAGATTTGTACCTCCCACTACGACTTCATCATACAGTTTTATGGTACTGCTTGTCACCAGTTCTTCCTTATCTTTTTCTGTAAGGGTGGTCCTGCATATGCAGTAGCCGTTTATAGTCCTCTCCGTGAATATCTGCACGAACTTCAATCTCTCGCCCGATTTCACATAAACGCCCCTGACATTCTCGTGAACTACCTCTGAGGCGTTTCCGTTGTCATCATATACTGTCTCGGTCACATTGGCAAAATGCACAGCCTTCTCGCTGACAAGCACACCTGAGTAATCCTCAAGTATTACGGTAACCGCCTCGTTTCTGAGGTTTATCAGGTCATCGCTCATGTAGCTGCAGGCAAGCACACATGCATAGTTTCCGGTCTCAGGGTCCTGATTCAGCGCAACGAGCTCAGCGGATATCTCTCTGCCGCCGCTGCTCTGGAATTTCACACTGAGGTCATATGAGTCCTCAAGCTTTATCTTCTGCGATTCATCAACCACTGCGACAACATACCATGTAAAGCTTGTGCAGACCTTTCCGCAGAAGTTTCCCTTTGCTGCCCTGTACTCAGAGAAAGAATCTATATCAGAAACTGTTATGTTCTCTATATCATCTGTGCTGTAAAGGCTCTCGTATCCGTCAACATTGCTGCTGAAATACCCGGCTTCAGAGGCCGTCACCTTGCCTATCTCCGCTGAGCTTGTGGAGAGGAGCAGATTTTTCTCTGCCTCAAGCGCATTTATCCTCGATGTTATCGCATCTGAGGACTCATTTCCGAGAACTATCTGCTTTTCACAGAGCAGATACTGCAGCGAGGATTTTTTATCCGCAGCCTCGTTATAGTCAGATGTCCAGATATATTCTTTTGTGGAGGCAAGTGTCTCGGTTATCCTCGAGCCTATCGCATCTATGTTGCCCGAAAGCAGATTTTCAGCTGTCTCGAGCGATTTTATGTTGTTAATCTCCGAATCAATCTTTGCGGCCTGCGTCTGAGCAGATGCGTCCGATTCGCTGAGATATATGTTTGCTATCGTTCCGCCGCTGCTAACTCTGTCGCCGTCATCCAGCTGATAGGCAAGCACACCGCCGGTAGTCTGAGATACAAGGGACTCATCCCTTATTACCCAGGCCTCAAGCTCCAGTGTGTCGCTGACCTTTGCATAGGTCGCCGTTTCAGTCCTGAGTGAACTGTTTCTGCCCAGAATAAACCTGAGCGCAAAGTACAGCGCGATAATGAGCACCACACCCGCAACGAGCAGTATTTTCAGTAATTTTCCCGATTTTTTTGTCATTTTCCAAATAAACCCGAACTATCCGTCAGCATAAAGCAGTGCTCGAGAAAAGCTTTCGAATCCGCAAAATCATCCGGATAGACCCATGTTATATTTTTTTCTCTCCTGAACCATGTAAGCTGGCGCTTTGCATAGTGCCTTGTGCCAAGCTTAATGTTTTCCACAGCCTCTTCGAGACTCAGCTTACCTTCAAAATACGGAAAGAGCTCCTTGTATCCTATCGCCTGAGAAGCTGTTCCCTTCAGGCCCTGCAGATAAAACTCATGGGCTTCGTCAATGAGGCCTTCCTTCAGCATCTCATCCACCCTGAGATTTATCCTTGAGTATAATGTCTCTCTGTCGCGGTAGTTTATCCCCAGCATCAGAAAATCATACCTTGGGGAGTCTGAGCCTTTTCCGCTGTCCTGCTCTGAGAATCTTTTTCCTGTGGCAATGCAGTATTCGAGTGCTCTCAGCACCCTCTTGTGATTGTTTATGTGTATCTTTTCGGCCGCTGCGGCGTCAAGAGCCTGCAGCCGCTCATAAAGACATTCTATGCCGTTCTCCTGAAATTCAAGCTGCAGCTTTTCCCTCAGCTCCTCATCTCTCGATTCAGCGCTGAAATCAGCCCCGTAAATAAGGCTTCTTGCGTAAAGTCCCGTGCCGCCGCAGAGAACAGGAAGTATGCCCTGCGATGAGAGATTATCTATTATCCCCGATGCGGCAGTAACATAATCCGAAACGCTGAAGTCCTCTCCCGGCTCAAGGAATCCGACAAGATGATGCTTCACTCTTTTCTGCTCTTCAGCTGTCGGCTGGGCGGTTCCTATCGGCATTCCACGGTAAATCTGCATGGAGTCGCAGGACACTATCTCGCCCGAATACCTTCCGGCAAGGGAAACAGCAAGCGAAGTTTTACCCGATGCGGTCGGACCGACGACCGCAAGCAGTCTCTGTTTTTCCATCACTGTATCCTGCCAAACTGTTTTTCAAGATCATATTTTCTGATTATCATGTATATAGGTCTGCCGTGTGGGCAGTATCTTATCTCAGGGTTCTCCTCGAGTGTCCTTGCAATCTCGATAAGCTCTGCGTCGGAATTTTTATTTCCTTCCTTTATAGCAGCCCTGCATGCGATGTTCGCATACAGCCAGTCCATGTAATCGGTCTCAATGGATGTCCTGTTCTGAGCGAGATAAGCCGCCATCTCTGCAACAGCATCTGCGATGTCAGTGCTGTCAAGCATGAGCGGCGCTGTCCTTGCGATGACGGTTCCGTCACCGAAATCATCTATGTCGATTCCTATTTTTCTGAATTTATCAATATTCTCGAGAACAGCTGTATAGTCATCCTTGTCAAGTGTTACCGTAACGGGTACAAGCAGCACCTGAGCATCCCTGCCGTCATCGGTTTTCCTCAGCTTCTCGTAAAGTATTCTCTCATGGGCGGCATGCTTGTCGATAAGCATGAGCTTGTCATCACCGTACTGAAGTACTATGTATGTTCCAAAAACCTCCCCGATATACCTGGATATTTTTTCCTTTTTCGGGGCTTCCTCCGGGAATTCATTCTGTGAAAATCCGGTCTGCAGGGGCCTGCCCTGCGAAGATTCACTCTTAGTGAAGGTATGCTCATTTTTCTTCTGCTCTGTGTCGGCAGAAGCTTTGCCATTCATAGCCGGAATAGCAGGCGTTCTTTCATCGGCAGAAGTGCTGTCAAGGAAAGAAAAATCCTCCTCAGCTTCGCGCTTTATTTTCTCTATCAGAGAAGTCCTGTAAGCGGAATCCTTTGCATTCTGCTGCGGCTGAGCAGCGGCTGCCGCCGGTTTCTTCCTGTCCTCAGGCATCTGCCTGTCGAATACCAAAGGTTTATTTTCGGCCGCCTCTCTGTGGAAATTATTCATATCGGCCTGCACAGAAAAATTAACCTCTCGCTGCGGCAGCTGCTCACTGAAGCTTGTCTGGTCTGCTTTTTCATTGGGCGCAAACGGAGCAAAGATATTATTGTTTCTGTGATTTTCCGGCTGGGAATTAAGGTTCATGACCTTTGCCCTGTCATTTGCCGCAAGAGCTGTCTTTACAGCATGGTATACGGCATCGAAAACAGGTCTCTCGTTTACAAATCTTATCTCAAGCTTCGCAGGATGAACATTGACATCAATCTGGGAAAAATCCATCTCCATGTGTATCACGCATGCAGGAAATTTCCCAACCATTATCGAGTTTTTGTATGCTTCCTCAAGGGCGGCAATTGCGGTCTTGCTCCTGACACATCTGCCGTTGATGAAAAAGTTCTGCATGTTGCGGTTGGGTCTGGAGGCATGCGGATAGCTTGTCAGACCGTAAACCTTTATTCCGCCAAGCTCATAGTTTACCGGCATGAGGGTATTTGTGAACTCTCTGCCGAACACCGCATAGACAGCGCTCCTCAGTTTATTGTCTCCGGGAGTATGCAGCACCTCAGAGCCGTCACGGATAAATCTCAGCGATATTTCGGGATGTGACAGCGCAATCTTGTCTATTATCCTCGCTGCGGAATTTCCCTCTGCAACATCCTTCTTCAGAAACTTCATTCTTGCAGGCGTGTTGTAAAAGAGATCCCTGACAATGATAGTCGTTCCGTCGGGACAGCCGGCATCATTTATGCTGCTTACCTCCCCTGCATCACAGACACATCTTGTTCCTATTCCCGAACCCCTTGTCTTTGTTATCAGCTCCACATGAGAGACTGCCGATATTGATGCCAGCGCCTCTCCTCTGAAGCCGAGGGTCGCTATGCTGTCAAGGTCATCCTTGTTGAACACCTTGCTTGTTGCGTGTCTCAGAAAGGCAACAGCTACATCCTCACGGTCTATTCCGCAGCCGTTGTCCGTCACCCTCATGAAGGTTATTCCTCCGCGGGCAATCTCAACAGTTATCGAGGATGCCCCTGCGTCTATTGAATTTTCTATGAGTTCCTTGATCACCGATGAGGGCCTCTCTACAACCTCTCCGGCCGCTATCAGCTCAGCTACATGCTTATCAAGAACATTTATCTTAGGCACAGGGCACTTCCTTTCTTTTATTGTGTGAAATGGTCAGCTCAGTTGAAGATCTCTTTCGTTTATGCACTATGCAAGGCAGAAGCGGCAGAATAAACGCTGCGTCTGTTCTCTTTCAGATAAGAGATTCCGTACATCAGTCATTATTCAGCATGGCCTTTATCTCAAAGAGAGAATTCATGCACTGCATCGGAGTCATGGAGTTTATATCAAGCTGCTTTATCTTTGAGAGAACCTCGCCCTCCGCCGTGTTCATTGTCAGCTGAACAGGCTCTTCGTTTTTGTATCTCTTCTTACCTGTCTTGAGTTCCTTGCCCTCCTCGAGGCTTGCAAGCACCTGCTTTGCGCGGCTTAGTACCTTGTCAGGGACACCGGCGAGCTTCGCAACCTGAATTCCAAAGCTGTCATCAGCTCCGCCGCGGACTATCTTCCTCAGGAAGGTGATGTCATCCCCGTGCTTTCTTACAGCTATATTGTAATTTTTTATGCCGGGAAGAAGAGCCTCCATCTCTGTCAGCTCGTGATAATGCGTGGCGAAAAGGGTCTTTGCACCAATACGTTTCGTGTCCTGAATGTACTCAAGTACTGCCCTTGCAATGCTCATGCCGTCATAGGTCGAGGTGCCTCTTCCAATTTCGTCAAGGATAATGAGACTGTTCGGACCTGCGTTCTTGAGTATGTCTGCCACCTCGCTCATTTCCACCATGAAGGTAGACTGTCCGGCAGTCAGATCATCGCTTGCTCCGACTCTCGTATATACACTGTCCACTATGCCGATCTCTGCCGAAGAAGCCGGCACAAAGGAACCTGTCTGCGCCATTATCACTATCAGAGCGGTCTGACGCATATATGTCGATTTACCAGCCATATTCGGTCCAGTTATTATGGCAAGGCGGTTCTCGTTCATATCAAGTTCCGTATCATTCGGCACAAACTGCTGGGATGTCATCAGCGCTTCGACCACAGGATGACGGCCGTCCTTTATGTGTATCCTTCCGTTCATGTTGATGGTCGGTCTGACATAATCATACTTAACCGCAGTTTCGGCAAAGGAATTCAGTGTGTCAAGCTCGGCAATGGCCTTTGCTGTCTCCTCAACCCTGTGAAGCTCATCCGACACGGCTTTTCTCACCTGCTCATAAAGCCGTCCCTCGATGGCTATCGACCTGTCATGAGCGCCGAGAATCCTGTTTTCAAGGTCCTTCAGCTCCTGGGTTATGTATCTCTCCGCATTTGTCAGAGTCTGCTTGCGTATGTAGTCATCGGGAACCATGCTCCTGAAGGAATTCGTCACCTCTATGTAGTAGCCGAAAACTCTGTTGTAGCCGACCTTCAGCTTCGGTATTCCTGTTTTTTCTTTCTCCCTTGCTTCGATACCTGCGATGAGATCCTTTCCTCCGTTCATGTCATTCCTGACGGAGTCGAGATCCCTGCTGAAGCCTTCCTTTATTATGCCGCCCTCTCTTATGGAGAACGGAGGATCCTCAACTATGGCGGCATCAATCAGCTCTCTTATGTCATCGGCCGTATCTATGCGGCTGTTTATCTTTTTAATGAGCGTTGAGGTGAGCGGCTCAAGTGCCTTCTTCAGATCAGGAAGCCTTGTGAGAGCCATCCAGAGGGATCTGAGATCCCTGCCGTTAGCCGAACCGTAGACTATCCTTGTCATTATCCTCTCAAGGTCAAATATGCCGGAGAGGGATTCGCTTATGGAGTCCGCAGCTTCACGGTTGTTTACAAGCTCCTCAACGGCATTGTGCCTCTGCATTATCATCGCAGGATTGAGAAGCGGTCCGAGAAGCCATGTGCGCATGAGTCTCTTTCCCATTGCGGTCTTTGTCCTGTCGAGAACCCACAGCAGAGAGCCCTTTCTCTCCTTGTTGCGCAGTGTCTCCGTCAGCTCAAGATTTCTCCTCGCATTGAGGTCAAGCTTCATGGTGCGGCCCTCGGAGTATATGTCCGGCACATTTATCCTCTCAAGGCCGCTTATCTGCGTCCTTGAAAGGTAACGGAAAAGTCCTGCCAGAGACTTGACGAGCTTCGGGCAGTTTTCAAGTGAAATCTCCTCAAGACTTCCTTTCGAGTACTGCCTGAGGACTGCCTGAGCAGCATCAAGGTAATCTTCATCATCAAGGCATTCCACCGCGCTCCCAAGCTTATCACGTATAAACTCTCCGAGAGAAGTAAGGGATAAAACCTCGGAATTCATGAGTATCTCTTTCGGTGAGAATTTCGAGAGCTCGTTTGTCAGCGTGTCCGTAAGGTCATCAGTACCGTTAAATAGAAGCTCGGCTGCGTGCAGTTCGCCTGTTGAAACATCGCAGAAGGCCGCGGCGCAGATTTTCTCTCCGTCTGGGTCGATGTAAATGCTGCAGATGTAATTGTTCTTCGACTCATCGAGCATGCTGCCCTCTATGACAGTTCCCGGAGTTATTACCCTGATTACACTGCGCTTCACAAGGCCCTTAGCAAGTGCCGGGTCCTCCATCTGCTCGCAGATGGCCACCTTGTAGCCCTTATCGACGAGCTTCGCAATATAGTTTTCAGCTGAGTGAAAGGGAACTCCGCACATCGGAGCCCTCTCCTCCTGACCGCAGTCTCGGCCCGTCAGGGTAAGCTCAAGCTCCCTTGAAGCCGTTTTTGCGTCATCGAAGAACATCTCGTAAAAATCACCGAGTCTGAAGAAAAGGAGTGTGTTCGGATACTGCTCCTTAATATCAAAATACTGTTTCATCATCGGAGAAAAATCCGCCATCACTTTACACTCCTTTCCGAATTCGTAATAGTCTTTTTTAAACGGTACACCCGCCCGCACATTCCGGCTTGTCTGCCGGCAAATAAAATTTTATCAGTGGCATCCTGCGCAGGATGAGCAGTTTCCGCCGCATGCAGCAGCTGCTTCAACATCAACAGAATCGGGATCAGCTCCCTCTGAGCACATTGAGATAATCGTGTTGACCTTCTGCATGAGAGTATCGAACTCATTCTTTGCCGCGTTGTAGGCTACCATGTTGGGATTCTCCATGAGACCTGCATAAAGCACGCGGAGCTCTTCATTCATCTTTCTGAGAGCTTCCTCATCACGCTCACCCTCTTCTTTTGATGCCTCACGGTTTATTGCAAAACGCTTGAGATTAAACTCTCCGATGCCATCCTGCAGTGACTTGTCGGCATCTGCCTGCTTTGTTATCTCCTCAAGCTTTAAATATATCTCGTTCTGCTGTATTGCTCTGCCAAGGTCTCTTGCTGAATCTAAAACGTTCATCTTTGTATTTCCTTTCACTATGTGAATTTATATCTTTTATGTGTATTTATCTGAAAGCTGTCAGCTTATCTGCTCGCCCCTGAGTATCCAGTTTCTGGCTTCTGTCACTCTGACGGAAGCAAACTCGCCGATAAGCCCATCCTCACCCGGGAATTCGATTATTATGCTGCTTGCTGTCCTGCCGGATAAAAGTCCGTTTTTCGGGTTTCTCTCCTCCACAAGCACACGCTCGGTGTTTCCGACCATTCCTGCACAGCGCTCGGCGGCAATCCTCTCCTGAGTCTTGAGAAGCTCCGTAAACCACCGTGATTTTTCCTCATATGGCACAGGATCATCCATCTTCTCGGCTCTCGTGCCGACTCTCGGCGAAAAGATAAAAGTAAACAGCGAGGTAAACTTAACCTCTTCAATAAGGGTAAGTGTCTCTTTGAACTCCTCATAAGTTTCGCCCGGGAATCCGACTATTATATCCGATGTGAGCGAGAGATCAGGCATCAGGCTTTTTGCATAATTGACAAGCGAGAGATACTTCTCCCTGTCATAGTGCCTGTTCATCTCTTTGAGTACCCTGTCCGAACCGCACTGACAGGGCAGATGTATGTAATGCGGAATATGGCGGCTGTTTGCTATGGTATCGAAGAGCTCATGAGTGGCATCCTTCGGGTGGCTTGTCATAAATCTCAGCCTGTAGTCTCCGTCAATTGCGTCTATCCTCCTGAGTAGCTCCGAGAAATTTATATCCTCATCAAGGCCCTTGCCGTAGGAGTTGACATTCTGCCCGAGAAGGGTAATCTCCTTATATCCGTCGTTTATCAGCTGACGGCACTCGGTAAGTATATCCTCGCTTCTGCGGCTTTTCTCACGGCCCCTGACAAGCGGCACAACGCAGTATGAACAGAAATTATCACAGCCATACATGACCGTGACCCATGCCCTCGACTTTCCGTCACGCCTTATAGGTATATTCTCATATATCTCCTTTGTCTCGTGTCCTCTCATGAAGACACGCCTCGACTCAGCCACTGCCGTATACATCATCTCGGGAAGCCTGTGGATGACATGGGTTCCGAATACGATATTTACAAACGGGAAGCTCTTCTTTATCCTCTCGGCGATGTGCTCCTGCTCCATCATGCAGCCGCAAACAGCGATGAGCACAGACGGATGCCTGCGCTTTATGTTTTTCAGCGCTCCGACATTGCCGAAAACCCTGTCCTCGGCATGCTCACGCACTGCGCAGGTATTGAAGATGATGAAGTCGGCCTCCGACTCCTCCTCCGTAAACTCAAAGCCCATCTCGGCGAGCATTCCCTTTATCTTCTCGCCGTCGGCAACATTCTGCTGACAGCCGTATGTCCTCACGAAAGCTCTGGGAACACCGTTTATGGCCCTGACCTTCATTATCTCGGCCACATCCGATTCATAGAGCTTCTGCTTATTAAGTTCTTCTTCAGTTATGTTTTCTCTGATATCAGACACCGATATTCTCCCGTCATATTTAGTAACAGCTGACAAAGTATTATACAACTTTTTTTGTGTTCTATCAAGGAACAATTTTATCGCAGGCGAATCACCGCCGAAGCCTTATTAGTATACCCTTTTTCCACCGAGATATGTAGCTTCCACAGGGATTTTATGTATGCTCTCAGGGTCCGCTTCAAATGGGTTTTCACCAAGGATGACAAAGTCCGCAAGCATTCCGGGCTTTATCATTCCCTTCCTGTCCTCAGCAAAGGCGGCATATGCCGATACGGATGTATAGCTGTCAAGAGCCTCCTTCACAGTGAAGGCCTCATTCTCAAGATAAGGCCCCATGCCGTCCCTCACGCTCTTTCTTGTCACAGCGCACTGAATGGACCGCAGACAGTCGGGGAACTCAACAGGACAGTCGGAGCCGTTGCTCACAGTCACGCCGTAATTCATGAGTGTCTTCCAGCTGTAGCTTGTGGATGCAATCTCTTTCCCCACTCTTGCCTCTACTATGTGGATATCATAATCAAGGAATATCGACTGGGCATATACATGGAGTCCAAGCTCAGCTATCTTTTTCAGCTGGTCGGGTCTTGTTATCTGGCAGTGAACAACTCCATGGCGGTGGTCCTTTCTCGGATATTCCGCGAGTGCCTTCTCATAGGCAGAGAGCAGCATGTCAAGGCACCTGTCTCCTATGGCATGAACAGCGACCTGCATGTTATTGCGGTTGGCATAGGAAATCATCTCGTCCATGGTCCGCTGTGAAAATACAGGAAGTCCGAAGTTTCCGGGATCATCCTCATAGGGCTTTGTGAGGTAAGCAGTCCTCGCTCCGAGGGCGCCGTCGCCCAGCATCTTGAGCGGTCCGACCATGAACATATCGTCACCTGCTCCGGTCACATTTCCGCTCTCAACGAAATCTCTAAGCGACTCAAGGCTTGTAAAATTCGACTGCTCGTAAATTCTCACAGTCAGCAGACCCTCATCTATGAGCTCACGATATGCTTCATTGACGATTCTCCAGTCAACTCCCCTGAATACGCAGTAGTCATCGGTCTGACTGCTTGTTATACCGTAAGAATTCAGTGCCCTCGATGCCGCGAGTATCATCTCTTTCACGGATGCCTTGTCCGGAACAGGAACCTTTGCGTAGATATAGTCCATTGCGTTGTCAAAGAATCTGCCGTTCAATCTTCCGTCATCAATGCCGATGTCACCGCCGTCAGGGACAGGGGTATCGGCAGTCACGCCCGCAAGCTCAAGAACTTTTGAATTCACCACACAGCAGTGGCCGCAGGCTCTCACTATCAGAATGGGTATGTCCTTCGAAATGCTGTCAAGATCATCTCTTGTGGGCATTCGGTTCACATCGGTAAAATAGTCCTGATTCCAGCCCCGTCCCACAAGCCATTTTCTGTCTGAAAATTCCGATGTTCTGCTGAAATCATCAAGACACCCAAGCATATTCTCAAGGCTGTCAGTTGCCTTTGTGAGATCCGCGCATGAAAGTGCCTGCCCGAAATTCAGCACATGCATGTGGCTGTCATTGAAGCCTGCGCATACAAATTTACCCTCAAGGTCTATGACCTCATCAGCTTTGATATTTTCCGCATCGCTGTCGGAGCCTGCAAAAATGAACCTCTCATCTTCAACTGCAAAGGCCTCGCATAAAGGCAGCTCGCCTGTATAAACTTTTCCGTTGCGATAGAGTCTTGTCATAAGCTCACCTCAGATTTTCTTGAGGCTGAGCGCTACCCAGCCCTTCTCTTCTTTTCTCTCGATTACAGTGAATGTATCCCTGACGGAATCGAGAACATCCTGCTCTCTTGAGTCGATTATTCCTGAGATAATATACACGCTGTCATCGTACATGAAATCGGGAGCATTCTTTGAGAGAATGATGAGCACATCCGCAACTATATTTGCGAGAACAACATTGAATTTTCCGGTGACCTTTTCCGTCAGGTCCCCGCAGATGCCTGTGAACCTGTCACCAACGTCATTGAGCTTTGCATTCTCAATCGCGGTCTTGACCGCAAGAGGGTCGATATCGACTCCCACTGCGCTCTCTGCTCCGACAAGTATTGAGGCAACCGAGAGTATACCGCTTCCGCAGCCCATATCGAGCACTGTATCACCGGGCTTCACATACTTTTCGAGAAGCCCCATGCAAAGCCTTGTGGTCTCGTGAGTTCCGGTACCGAAAGCAAGCCCCGGCTCAAGGTTGAGCACGGCTCTGCCCTCTGCGTCAAAATCATCCTCCCATGTAGGTCTGATCAGCAGCTTTTCGCCCACCTTCATCGGATGGAAGTACTTTTTCCAGTTATTCAGCCAGTCCTCGGTGCGGCACATCTCCGTTGATATTTCGTTCTTTATTCCCTCGGCGGTATATCTCTCCAAAAGGAACGCAACTGCCTCAAGCGGACTCTCCTCAGGACTTATATATACATGGATTATCGCCTTGTCCCTGTCCTTTTTGAGAAGGTCCTCGTCGATGAGATCTATGTGGGCTATCTCCCATGCGCCCTCCTCAAGGTCAGAGTAATCCTCGACATAGATGCCGTAGGGAACTACCATGTTTGCTATATCTCCCGCCGCATCGGCATCCTTTACATCTACCGTTATTCTGACTTCGGTCCAGTCTGCGTTTACTTCTCCGAAATCATAAGCTTCATCAACCATGTCAAATCTCCTCTCCCGAAAGTATCTTCAGGGCTTTTCTGTATTTTTCTATTCTCTTCTCAGCCTTTTTCCGTGCTTCGTCATCCGATAAATCTATTCGTGATAAATCAGAATTATGTGTCAAATCGGCATATTTTACTTTAGCCGCAATGGGATTATCCTTAATCTTTCTCACATAATCAAGATATTCCACACCTTCAGGGTGTGTTAGTGCCCGTACAGCATCTGCAACAGGCGCCGGAATACCATATTCAATCAGGAAGCCTTCATCCACACCACAGTCCTCAATGGAATCATGGAGCAGAGCAGCGCATATGACATATTCATCAGGTTCTGAAATTTTTCCCTCAGCATCCGGAAAAATACTTCTGCACGCAATCTCCGCGACTGCATAAGGGTGATAAACATATGGGACCCCGCTCTTATCAGACTGATTTCTGTGAAGTGAGAAAGAAAGCTTCAGCGCATTATTTATCAAAGGTGTATAGTACATGACCCGTTCTCCTGTTCTGCAATATAAGATGAGCATAAAGCTTCAAAAAGGAGTGCCGAAAGACACTCCTTATAGCTATCACATAATTCTGCCGATATCTGTCCTGTAGTGGACATTTTCAAAACTGATTGTCCTTACTGCTGCATAAGCCTTATCAAGCGCCTCATCAAGAGTTGCTCCGAGAGCAGTGACACCGAGAACTCTTCCTCCGTTTGTCACAAGCTTTCCGTCCTTCAATGCAGTACCTGCATGATAGACAGTTGCTCCCTCAGCCTGACCGTTTTCGTCAAGGCCTGTTATCTCAAGGCCCTTCTTATATGAACCCGGATAGCCTCCGGATGCCATTACCACGCAGGCCGCAGCCTCATCGCTCCACTCGATATTTATATCAGCAAGAGTCTCGTTGCAGCAGGCGCAGATTATATCCACGAAATCCGTCTTAAGTCTCGGAAGGACAACCTGTGTCTCGGGGTCGCCGAAGCGTGAGTTGTACTCGATGACCTTCGGTCCCTTGGGGGTTATCATGAGTCCGAAGTAGAGGCATCCCTTGAAAGGTCTTCCCTCTTTGTTCATGGCTTCGACAGTCGGCATGAATATGGTCTTCATGCACTCTTCTGCTATCTCATCCGTGTAATACGGATTCGGGCTGATGGTTCCCATGCCGCCTGTGTTGAGTCCTTTGTTGCCGTCAAGGGCGCGCTTGTGATCCTTCGAGGAAACCATAGGATAAAGTGTCTTTCCGTCGGTAAAGGCGAGCACCGAAACCTCAGGCCCTGTGAGGAACTCCTCGATAACTACCTTGTTTCCGGATGCTCCGAAGACCTTATCCTCCATGATGGTCTTGACCGCTGCCTTTGCCTCGTCAAGATTCTCAGCGATTATGACGCCCTTTCCGAGAGCCAGACCGTCAGCCTTGACAACTACCGGGAACTCGTTCTTATCCTCAATGTACTTTACCGCTGCCTCAGCTGAATCTATGACCTCATAGTCAGCTGTGGGAATTCCGTACTTTTTCATGAGATCCTTTGAAAAAACCTTGCTTGCCTCGATTATCGCAGCATTGGCCCTCGGGCCGAATGCCATGATGCCTTCCTTCTCAAAAGCATCCACCATTCCCGCAGCAAGCGGATCATCCGGAGCGACAAACACAAGGTCAATTTTCTTTTCCTTTGCAAAGCTTACCATTCCGTCTATATCCATGACGCCGATATTCACGCACTCTGCGTCATAGGAAATTCCGCCGTTTCCGGGAGCGGCATATATCTTTTCTGCCTTTGGAGATTCCTTGAGCTTGCGGATGATGGCATGCTCGCGTCCGCCGGAACCTACTACAAGTATTTTCATTCTCTGTACCTCACTGTCAATCAATGAATAAATCTGCTTTCTTTCCTCAGCTGCCTAAAGCAGCTGTCAGTTAATTATTATCCATATTCTGCCGCCGATTGTCAACTGCCAATTAACGCTGTATCAGCATCCCTTACTGCGCTCAAAGACAGTCTTTCCCCCGACAAGTGTCAGGAGACACTCGGCTTTCGGTATATCCTCAGGGTCGCAGTGGATGAGGTCGGTGTCCGTCACGGCGATATCAGCAAACATTCCCGGAGCAAGCGTTCCGCAGAGATGCTCAATCCCTGCTGCGCAGGCAGAGCCATAGGTATATGCGCTGAGTGCCTCCCACTGGGATATCTTCTCCTGAGGTATCCAGCCTCCCTCAGGCTTTCCGTCCGCTACCGATTGCCTTGTCACGGCATTATAAAGTCCGTAGAAGGGGTTTACCTCAACAACCGGGGAATCTGTGCCGAAGGCAAGTGTGCAGCCGGAGTCAAGCAGCCTTCTGAAGGGCCACATCAGCTGATTTCTCTCATAGCCTAAGTCCCTTTCAACTCCTGCCACAGTGAAGAGCACATGAGGCGGCTGCACCGAGGGGATTATTCCGGCCTTTGCGAGCTTTGCTATATCCTCGTACTGGAAATTTTCAAGATGCTCAAGCGTGTGGTGAAGCCATGGCTTCGGCCCGAATTTTGTCACCGCTTCCTCCACATAATCTATCATCAGGTGTATCGCCTGATCGCCTATGGTGTGCACCCTCATGGAAAAGTCATTCTCGTGAGCCTCGAGCAGCATCCTTCTCATTTCATCTGGCGGCACAGTGGTTCTTCCCACATCGCCCTCAAAGTAGGCATTTGCATACGGCTCCCTGAGATATGCCGTGTGACACGAGCTGACTCCGTCGAAGAAATGCTTGACCCCATTACAATAAAGCATAGGGCCCGAGTATTTCTCCCTCATGCTTACGGCTCTTTCAAGTCCGTGGGTCATGGTCGGATACATGTGCATCCTGACGGTAAGCTCACCTTTTTCGAGAAGTCTCGAGTATATGTCATCCCTCACGAAGTCAAGTCCCGGAACCGCCATTATGGACATATCACAGACAGATGTTATGCCATAGCTGTTAAGAGTCTTCATAAAGTTGCGGCAGAATCTGTCAGCCTCCTCATCCGGAAAATCAAAAATCTTTCTGAAAAGGCTTGTTGCGGCAGCTTCATGGAATATACCTGTGGGAATACCGTCTTCGTCCCTGTCTATCTTTCCTCCGGGTATGTCCGGAGTGGATTCATTTATACCGAGCTTTTCCATGCCGAAGGAATTCATCCATACAGTGTGGCAGTCACCTGATACCATGACAACCGGTCTGTCGGGATATACTGCATCAAGAGATTTTTTGGATGGCAGCTCGGGATTTATCCAGTTGGGATGGTTCCATCCGGCACCTATCATCCACTCCTCCTTTGTGCAGAGGTTCTCTATATCCTTTAGCCCTGCCACGCACTCCGCTTCGCTCAGATCCGAGTCACTCACCTTGACCTTCGGATCTGCGTAAAGTCCCGACATGAAAAAGTGAAGGTGCGCGTCGTGAAATCCCGGCATGATAAGATTATCACCGCAGTCGGTAAATTCAGTATCTTCCGAAAGGTAATATCCAAGGCGGTCCTCACTGCCGGTATATATTATTCTGTCATCCTTTATGCAGACTATTCCGGGGAAGGTGTCCTTTCCGACTCCTCTGTAAATGTGTCTGCTCTTTAAAATGCGATCTGCTTTCATCTTCTGTTCCAATCTCCGGCCTGCCGCTCTGAAAAAGTCTCAGTTAAAACGGCAGAATCGGAGCAGCATTCCGAGCCGCTCCGATGAATTTTTGTACTTTTTTAAACTGACGCGCAATCACAATCCGCTGTCTGTGAATTACAAAACAGCATATATCATCCGATTGCTGCGCGAAGCTGTTCAACCTTATCGGTCTTCTCCAATCCAACGCCGAGGTCCTCTCTGCCCATGTGTCCGTAAGCCGCAAGCGGTCTGTACTCTGTTTCCCTCAGCTTCAGGTTCTTTATTATTGCTGCGGGGCGCAGGTCAAATACCTTTGTTACTGCCTCGGAGAGCTTCTCATCACTCACAGTGCCTGTGCCGAAGGTGTCCACCATCACAGAAACAGGATGGGCAACGCCGATAGCGTATGCAAGCTCAACCTCACACTTGTCAGCAAGTCCTGCGGCCACTATATTCTTAGCGACATGTCTTGCGGCATATGCTGCGGAGCGGTCAACCTTTGTCGGGTCCTTGCCTGAGAAAGCTCCGCCTCCGTGTCTGCCGTAGCCGCCGTAAGTATCGACTATTATCTTCCTGCCGGTAAGTCCCGAGTCGCCTACAGGTCCGCCAATGACAAATCTTCCTGTAGGATTAATGAAGTACTTTGTGTTTTCATCAAGAAGCTCTGCGGGAATTACAGGCTTTATGACATACTCGAGCATGTCCTTCCTTATCTGCTCGAGGGAAACCTTCTCATCGTGCTGGGTGGACACAACAACAGCCTCAATTCTTGTGACGGTGTTGTCATCGTATTCCACTGTTACCTGTGTCTTTCCGTCCGGACGGAGATACTTTAGGGTTCCGTCCTTTCTCACCTTTGCGAGCTGCTTTGCAAGCTTGTGGGAATAGGATATGGCAGCAGGCATCAGCTCAGGGGTTTCGTTGCAGGCGTAGCCAAACATCATGCCCTGGTCACCGGCGCCGACGAGATCAAGCTCATCCTTTCCCTCTCCGTTCTGAACCTCATATGACTCATTGACTCCCTGCGCAATATCTGCCGACTGAGCATCTATTGAAGTGAGCACCGCGCAGGTGTTTCCGTTAAATCCGCATTCCGGGTTGTCGTAGCCTATTTCATTTACCACCTGTCTTGCAATGCTGTTTATGTCGGCATAAGTCTCGGTGGTTATCTCTCCCATCACATGGATGCATCCTGTTGTGGCAGTGACCTCGCAGGCCACATGAGCGTTCTTGTCTGCCTTGAGGATGGCATCGAGCACTGCGTCAGATATCTGATCGCATACCTTGTCGGGATGTCCCTCTGTCACGGATTCCGAAGTAAATAATTTTTTTGCCATTTCATTACCTTCTTTCTGTTTTCTCTCAATCTGTCAATATCTCACTGTATATCGTCTTTTTTGTCAAATGCTCTCATCAAAAGCTGTTCAGCGCCGCCTTAACCGGTCAATTCGTTCTGCATTAGTACAAAACTACTCGGAAGCGCTGTTTCACAGCAAATAAAAAAGCTCTTCATTACAAGATGAAGAGTTCGTGTATCCATTCCTCATCTTCGGTATAAATACCTCAGGAATTAGCACCTTGAAAATTCAGGTTGCCGGGCATCACAGGGCCTGTCCCTCCGCCGCTCTTGATAAGGTCGATATTCAGTTTACGGTGATATTCTATAACTTTGCCGTCTTTTTGTCAATTATGCAAGCCTACAAAGAAACCACGCCCGCTTCGCAGAAATTAGTACAGCTTGCAGAAGGCACTCATCCCACCTTTTACTTTTAATTGACAATCGCCGCCGTAAATTGTAATATATGAGTTAGCTTTTTATCAAGTCTCAGAGAAAGAAGGAGGAAATAAACCGGGACCCGATTTCTGCAGATTCCGGTTTTCCGGGGATTATATGAACGCAATACATGAAGAAAACGAGAGAATAACCGCTTACCTTAATTCAAAGGACCGTAAGCTTGCGGAATTATTCCACAACTGTTATCCGAATACAATAGACACAACCGTCAAGGCGATATCACAGGGTGACAGCTTTGTCATCACAGGTGATATTCCCGCAATGTGGCTCAGGGACTCTACCGCTCAGGTAAGACACTATCTCCCTGTGGCAAAGAAGGACCCTGAAGCTCTCAATATGATAGAGGGACTTGTCAGAAGACAGTTCTCCTGCATTTTGAGGGACCCTTACGCCAACGCATTCAACAGAGAGGCAAACGGCGCCTGCTTCAGCCATGACATCACCGATGAGAGTCCGTGGGTCTGGGAGAGAAAATATGAGATAGATTCACTCTGCTACCCGGTTCAGCTTGCCTATCTTCTCTGGAAGGAGACCGGCTGCACCTCACAGTTTGATGATACATTCGTAAACGGAGTTAAGACAATACTTAAAGTGTTCCGCACAGAGCAGCATCACGGGGATAAATCTCCATACAGCTTCATCAGAAGAAACTGCAGAGATTCTGATACCCTGCCGAGCGGAGCTGTCGGAAATCCCGTCGCATATACAGGCATGACCTGGTCGGGATTCAGGCCGAGTGATGACGCCTGCAAATACGGTTATCTTGTACCTGCAAATATGTTTGCAGTTGTCATACTAAGATATATCTGCGAGATATTCAGCACAGTGCTTGATGACAGTGCAGTCGTCAGTGAGGCTCAGAGCCTTGCAGAGGAAATCGATGCGGGCATAAAGAAATACGCAATAATAGATGACCCGGATTTCGGCAAGGTCTACGCATACGAAACCGACGGAATGGGAAACTACAACCTGATGGATGACGCAAATGTCCCGTCCCTCCTCTCGATGCCTTATCTCGGCTACTGCGAACCGGACGACGAGATATATCAGAACACCAGAAAATGGGTTCTCAGCAAAAAGAATCCATACTACTTCGAGGGAACCTGCGCTAAGGGAATAGGCAGTCCGCATACACCCGAAAACTTCATCTGGCACATTGCCCTCTCCATGCAGGGACTCACAAGCACGGATGACGAAGAATGCAGATACCTGCTTAAGCTGTTCAAAAATACAGACGCAGGCAAGGGATTTGTCCATGAGGGCTTCAATAAGGATGATCCGGCTGACTTCACCCGACCATGGTTTGCTTGGTCCAACTCAATCTTCAGTGAATTTGTCATGATGTGCATCGACAGAGGCATCATCTGAGAAAGAAAGGCAGTAAAATTTATGAAAGCTATAATAACCGTCCTCGGCAAGGACATGGTCGGAATACTCGCAAAGGTAACCGCAGTGTGCGCCGAGAGAAACGCAAATGTTCTTGAAGTCACACAGTCGATAATGCAGGATATGTTTGCAATGATAATGATGATAGATGTAAGCAAGCTTAATATCCCCTTCGCAGACCTGAGCGATGAGCTCGTGGATCTCGGCGAAGGCATGGGACTCAAGATACACGTCATGCATGAGGACATCTTCAACTCAATGCACAGAATCTGAGGATGCGGAGACTGAACTATGCTTGAAACAAGAGATATACTTGAAACCATCAATATGATTGATAATGAGGACCTTGATGTCCGCACTATCACAATGGGAATCTCCCTTCTTGACTGCGCCGATGACAATATCGACAAGGCATGCGACAAGGTCTACACTAAGATAAGCCGCTATGCCGAGAATCTTGTAAAGACTGGCGAGGACATAAGCAAGGAATACGGAATCCCGATAGTAAACAAAAGAATATCGGTCACTCCTATAAGCCTCATAGCAGGAGCATCCCCCACAAGGAATCCCGTCAAATTTGCGAAGGCCCTCGATAAGGCCGCAAAGAATGTCGGCGTAAACTTCCTCGGAGGATATACTGCTCTTGTTCAGAAAGGCTTCGGTCCCGGCGACTATGCCCTCATAGAGAGCATTCCCGAGGCTCTTGCGGAGACTGACCTTGTCTGCGCCTCAGTAAATGTAGGCTCCACAAAGGCCGGCATAAATATGGACGCCGTCAAAAAGATGGGACAGGTCGTCAGACAGTGCGCCGAGATAACAGCGGACAGAGAGTGCATAGGAGCCGCAAAGCTCGTAGTTCTCTGCAATGCCCCCGAGGATAACCCTTTCATGGCAGGAGCGTTCCACGGAGTCAGCGAACCCGACTGCGTGATAAATGTCGGAGTGTCGGGACCCGGTGTTGTAAGAGCCGCCATAGCTAAGGCAAGCGACACCGACAGGATAGACCAGATAGCCGACCTCATCAAGAAAACTGCGTTCAAGATAACCAGAATGGGCCAGCTCGTAGCGATGGAAGCATCCAAGAGACTCTGCGTGCCTTACGGAATAGTTGACCTCTCACTTGCCCCTACACCCGCAGTGGGCGACAGCGTTGCCTACATTCTCGAGGAGATGGGCATCGAGCAGTGCGGCGGCTTCGGCACCACTGCCACTCTCGCAATGCTTAACGATGCCGTCAAGAAGGGCGGTGTGATGGCATCTTCACATGTCGGAGGACTCTCAGGAGCCTTCATACCTGTTTCTGAGGATGCCGGAATGATAGCCGCAGCAAGAAGCGGCGCCCTCACTCTCAACAAGCTTGAGGCAATGACAAGTGTCTGCTCAGTCGGTCTCGACATGATAATCATACCGGGAGACACATCAGCCGAGGTAATCAGCGGTATCATCGCAGATGAAGCAGCCATCGGCATGGTAAACTCCAAGACAACAGCCTGCAGGCTTATCCCTGCCATAGGCAAAAAGGCCGGTGAGGAGCTCAATTTCGGCGGCCTTCTCGGCGGAGGACCGATCATGAGCGTAAGCCCCTACTCCCCGGCAAAATTCATCAACAGAGGCGGAAGAATTCCCGCCCCGATGCAGGCGCTCAAAAACTGATATTAAAATTATATCGGCTGCAGCCTGCCGATTCACTCTCCGGATGCTGCCGGAAAACACCAATATGCTCAAAAATTCATTATACGAGGAGAAGCTATCATGACTTCAGAAGAAAAAAGAATATTTGACGGCGTAATGTATAAGCCGGGTGACCCCGAGCTTGTTGCTATAAAGCTCAAGGCCCACAATCTCAACATTGATTTCAACAGGCTCTATGAGGATCAGTACGAAGAGAGACAGGCAATCCTCAATGAGCTTCTCGGCGCGATAGGTGAAGGAACAAGGATTCAGGGACCCATCACATTCCACTATGGAGTTCACACAACGATAGGTCACCACACATTCATAAACTTCAATTTCACATGTCAGGATGACGGAAAGGTCACCATAGGAAATCACAACGACTTCGGACCTAATGTAACCATAGTTACACCCTGCCATCCGATGGTAGCCTCCGAGAGGCTCAATATGCATGACCGTGAGGGAAACGATGCCCACCTCTGCTATGCAAAGCCAGTAGTTATCGGTGACAACAACTGGTTCGGAGCCAATGTTGTCGTATGCCCGGGTGTCACAATCGGAAGCAACTGCGTAATCGGCGCAGGCGCTGTGGTCACAAGAGATATCCCGGATAACAGCTTTGCCGCAGGAGTTCCCTGCAGGGTACTGAGAGAAATAACCGATGCCGACAGCATGAAGCATAAGCCTGAGATTGCTGACGGCTGCACAGTTATTGAATAATGTCAAAAAACAAATTATATCTGCCGAAGATAAGAGCTTCGGCAGAGTTCATTATATCGGCTGTCGGACTGACTGTTCTGGCAGCCGTATATACTAGGTGGTTTTTCTCAAATACCGATAAGCCGTGGTATTCACTCCTCGCTTCATTTCTGAGCGTAAGTCTGTTTGCCGCGGTGTGCTTAAGATTCGTGCCAGGGCTTGTGAAATTTTTCAGAGATGATTCCGAATTCGTTCCACCGCAGGAACAAGAGAGAAAATTCTACTGTCCGATAATATTTTTCTCACTGCTGGGCTTCTGCTTGGTCATATTACTCATCGTCTACATTTTCAGGCTTCCGAATATCGATGGCGGCTCCTTTATCGAAACCCTCGACTTCTGGCGCTGTCTTGACAGCAATCAGTACATTCATATTGCGGAAGGCTGGTATCCCTCCGAGGGAGCAATGGATGACCTTGTCTGTCTTGTCTTTCTTCCCGCCTACCCGATTTCTATAAAGCTCGTGAGCTTTATCCTTGGCGATTACCTCTATTCTGCGTTTCTTGTGTCGGGTGTCTGCTTTGCCTTTGCGGGGTGCGCTCTCTATAAGCTCATGCTTCACGAATACGGACACAGCACCGCTGTGAGAGCCGTGAAATACATGTGTCTTCTGCCGGGCTCGTTCTTCTATGCCGCGCCGATGAGCGAGAGCATGTTTCTGCTTTTCTTTATACTCTGCATATACTTCGTCCGTACCGACAGATGGCTTCTCTCGGGACTTAGCGCCGCCGCTGCGACATTCACAAGATCCCTGGGACTTGTGCTTTTCGGTATTCTTCTGCTCGAGTATATCAGATATGCCCTGACAAAAGGCCGCTTGGAGAGCTTTGGCAGACTTATCAGGCGCGCTCTCTGCGTGCCGCTTTCACTGCTTGGTTTTGCCGCCTATCTTCTGATAAATTATCTTGTTTCCGGAGATGCATTCAGGTATATGGAATATCAGAGTGAGCACTGGTCGCAGAATCTCGGCTGGTTTTTCAATACGGCAGAGTATCAGACAAGGCTTGCCGTTCAGTATCTCTCAGACGGAGATGTCTATAATTTCACCGGTCTGTGGCTGCCAAACCTGATTGCTGCTTTCGGCGCGCTTCTGATAATCCTTGCCGCAGCAAAAAAGCTTCGGGCAAGTATGACTGCAGGATTCATAGCTTATTATGTCATAGCAATCGGCGCCACATGGCTTCTGAGCGCTCCGAGATACCTCTGCGCATGTCTGCCTCTGATAGCAGCCTGTGCATTGCTTGCAGGTAATAAGCGTCTGAGATATATCCTTGACGCACTGCTCCTTCCAATGAACATAATCTATCTTTATGCATTTGCCATGCGGTGGAATGTCTGGTAAATCATGAAAAACACAAATCCCCCTTAAACAGACTTTGAACTCTAACCTGTCTGTTTAAGGGGGATTTTTCACCAATCAGCTGCGGATTAAATCAGCAAGCTGATTATATTTTTCTCTGTTTCCCATTTGTAACTATTAGCCTTATCATAGCTTCGGCAGCTGATGGCTGCTTTATGCGGAAGCCCGGTAAATTTCGCCAAATCCGGAAATTTTTGATTTTGGGCAGAAGCAGCCGGGTAGTTACTCCCATTTTTCGGAGATTTACTGCGGTCATTCGGCAGTTGCGGGAACCGGCTGTTTTTTACAGCATGGGTTTTATAAACCCATAATATTTAAGCCCGTTTTTCTGTCCGTGAGCCTTCACTATCTCACGGTAGATGAGCTGCTTGTGGTTTTTCTCACCGATGTTCTTCAGTATGAGTGAGGTAACCATGCCGCTTGTGGCTGCATCAACACCGTTTTTGGCAAGTGTCTGCATCAACTGATTGTTGAGGATGGTCTTTTCACTGACCTGCTGGGGTTTTTTCGGCTCTGCCTTTTTCTTCTGCTGTCTTGCAGGGTGTGAAGGCTTGCCCTCATCCGCAGCAGCTTCCGGTTTTGTCTCTGTCGGTTCTTCTTGAGCCTTTACTGCTTCATTTTCACTCTGAGAAGCAGGTTCCTTTGCTGCGGTTTTGGCTTCCTCTGCCTTTGGAGCGGTCTCCTCTGCGGCATTTACCTGAGAAGGCTTTCCTTCATCTGCGGGAGTCCCGGTTTCTGAGTTATCTGAAGCTTTGCTCTCCTGCTTTGCGTCCTTCTGGGAAGCATTCTGACTGCGTCCTCTTCTGTTCCGTCCGGATTTTGCCGAGCGGTTTTCGTTCTTTCCTGCAGGCTTCTCCCGCCTGACTTCAGCATCTTTATCCGGCTTTGCTTCAGCTGCAGCTTCAGTCGATTCGACCTTCTGAACAGCATCATCAGCTTTGTCAGTATTCTCTGCCTCAGGCTTTACACTGTCAGTGTCAGGCTTAACCTGAGCTTCTGCAGATATTGCCTCTGCGTTCTCCGCTGTGATGACGGGCTTTTCTTCCTGCGTGATGGTTTCTTTGACAGGCTCTACCTTCTGCCAGGGCAGTAATTCTGCAGGCTTAGCTTCTGCAGGCTCTTCGGCCTTAACAGGAACGGACTTGCCGCTTTCCTGAGCAGCTTCCGCCGCGGATGTCTTTGTCCCTGGTCTGCTCTCCTCCGGCTCAGGCTTCTGCTCCTCTTTTGCCGGAACCTTTATAAGCTCATATGCTTTTACAGGCGGTGTGCTTACAGGTGGTATGTTAACCGGCTGTGTATTTTTTGGCGGCAGAGCAAGCTGAGTGTTCTGCTGTGCGGGAAGCTTAATCAGCTGCTTTACTACGGGCGCAGCTTTTTCTGTCAGGGCCTCGGCAGCGTTCTGCTGCGGGTTTGCGGCTGCCGGCTTTTCAGCAGCTGTGTTCTGAACAGCATCGGCAGACGACGGCTTCTGCTGCGGCTCATTATTTGCCGGTCCGTTCTGAGTTCTGCGATTGCTGTTCCTGTGGTCGGGTCTTGCAGCTCTGAGCTTGCGGCCCTCCGGACGCTTTATCGGGAAAAGCTCAGGCTGCGGCTCCTTCGGGGCTTCAAGTCCCACCTGATGGCGAACCTCTATCCTGTCACCTACTCCGAGGGAATCCCAGAAAAGCGGTGTGTTTCCATAGCCGTTATCCTTGCTGACTATGATATACTTGTTGTCCTTGCTGTCCTCTTTTCCGATGAGATAGCCGAGGAAGGATACAAGCTGCATGTCAAGCGACTGCTTGCCTACAGGAACCTTGATGACCTCCATGTGGAGCATCTTCGCATTTCCGAATGAGGAAAGTGTTATGTTCCTTGCATTTTCCGAATAAAAAATATGCAGGAATGAGCCTTCCTCGATTTCTTCAAGACCTGCGAGACCATCCTTGTGGACATTCTCGAAGTCTATCAAGTAGTGATAATTCATTCGTTCTGTACTCCTGATTCCATTAAATCCTGCTGATCATCCGGAACCATGATACTCATCTTCTGCTTGTGGTTAAGTACCTCGACCATCGAGTGAACACCGCCGTCCTCGCCGTCAAGAGTCCAGGAAGCTTCATCACCCATGACACTGAGGCGCGATACCTTTCTGAAATACACCAGATCGTCTTCTTTCTGGAAAAGAAGCGCAGTGACCACTCTCTGAAGCTCTATCGGATTGGTGGTCTTCTTGACAAGAACAACCTCAAATACACCATCGTCAAACTCAATGTCCCTGCCTGTAATGCCCTTGAATCCGCCTACAGAGGCAGAGTTGCTGACCATGCCGAATATGAAGTCGCCCTCAACGACCTCATCGTCCATCGTGAAGACCATGTGGTGGGCTTTTATGCTCATCAGGCTCTTTGCGCCCTCAAGGATATATGCCGTGTGCCCGAGGATATTCTTCATGTCCTGATCGGTCTTGTATGACACCTCGGTGAAGGCTCCGAAAGCTGCGACATAGGCAAAGTACTTCCCGTTCATGGTGCCTATATCACACATAAACTCTTTTCCGCTTATCGTAGTCTCCGCCGCCTCAGCTGCATCCTTGGAAAGCTTCAGGCTGTTGCCGAAGTCATTGGTGCTTCCGGCAGGGATGTATCCTATTGTGCACTGAGATCCGGACTTCATTATTCCCGCCGCTACTTCATCAAGAGTTCCGTCACCGCCATAACACACTATGCGGTCATAGGCTCCGGCAAGCTCCTTTGCCTTCCTGTATGCGTCACCTCTTGACTGCGTGAGGTAGACCTCAGGGAAAAGTCCGTGAGAAGAGTAAACATTAAGTATCTTAAGCAGAGCAGGTCCGGGAGTTCCTCTCCCGGCCTTCTGATTTATGATTATTAAAGTTCTTTCCATTTTTTCTCACTCCTTCACAAGCTTTTCACTGAAATTCCTGTTTATGAAGGCGGCAGTCGGGCCAAGGCACAGAACCACCATGACAGTACCGAATCCGAGTATTCCTCCCGCAAAGAATGTAATCACGAGGCAGCAGCCGTCAGCGATTATCCTTCCGAGGAAAAAGGGAATGTGCAGTCTGTCATTCATTATGAGCGGCAGACAGTCATATGGTGATGAACCGATGTCAGCGCTCTGATAAAGTGAGAGGCCGAAGCCCGCAAAGGGCAGCGCAATAATGCATATCAGTATGCACAGCGCAAGAGCGTCAGGCTTTGAAAATCCCACAAGATCAAAGACCCAAGTCCAGAACTCAACCACATAACCGAGAGCAAACCAGTTCACTATGGTACCGATTCCGATGTATTTTCTGCCAAAGAGTATCTCGATTACAAAGAAAACACAGTTTCCGATAGCGCAGAAGTTACCGTAAGAGAGTGTGGTCTTTTCGGTAAGAGCCATCATCATGGCAGAGAACGGATCATTTCCCTGACCTGAAAGCTTGAGCAGCGCGACACCGAGTCCAAGCACTACCTGTCCGAAAAGCACCATGAAAAGCCTCATCGGCATTTTCGGTTTTATCAGAGTTCTTCTAAGCGTATCTTTCATTGTATTTCCCCCAAAATAATCAGCTCCCGTAATTCTACCATAGCTTTCATATCAATTCAAGAAAACAAACTGTAATTTTCATAGAAACGGAAAAATAGCAGAAAGCAAAATAAACGGGAACCCCGGCAGTTTAACCCGCCTGAAGTTCCCGTTCTGTTCATAAATTTTCAGCTGTCCCTAAAGCCTCTGACTATCACCACGCTGATTGTATCCGGATGACTGCGGCTTTATGATTACTGTCTGTAAGCGGCACCCTCATCGCTGCTGCCGTTTCCGCCGAAGCCAAAGCCGCCGAAGCCGTAGAAATTGTTTCCGTTTTCTGAAGGCTCTGTCTCTTCCTCTTCATCGGAGGATTTCTTCTCGCTGCTTTCAGAGGTGTCTGTATCTGAAGATGGTCTTTCGCCGAGTGTCACCTCGAAGGTCTGCTCCTCATAGCCGTAGTTCTCGTTGTCGACATAGGCCTTGACCTCTACAGTCTCGCCTGCCTTGTAGTAAAGGAGCATCTCCTTGAGCTCATCTATTGATGAGACCTTCTGTCCGTCAAATTCTGTGATTATGTCATTCTCTGTGATTCCGGCAATGTCAGCTGCGCCGCCCTCTGTGACAGAATCGATATACACGCCTGTCGGGACATTGTAGTAAGAGGAGGATATTGTAGCTCCGCTGATTCCGAGATAGCCTGACTCGCTCTCATCAACCTTTGTTCTTGTCTCTCTCTCCATGAGGTTGTTGATGATATCCATTGCCTTGTTGATGTTTATGGCATAGCCCATGCCCTCAACGCCTGAGGAGGTAGCCTTTGCGGAGTTGATTCCGATAAGCTCACCCTTGAGATTGAGAAGTGCGCCGCCGCTGTTGCCTCCGTTTATCGGAGCATCTATCTGGATAAGATCCTCATATGTTGTTGTGTCATATCCGTAGTAGTAAGAGGATGAAGAAGAATCGGATACCTCAATAGTTCTGTTGAGTGCGCTGACGATTCCTGTTGTGACTGACTGGCCGTAGCCGAGAGCATTTCCTATTGCAACGACCTGCTCACCGACGAGAACCTCATCTGAATTTCCGACCTTGGCTATCTTTATCTGTGAGAGTGTATCGTCGCTTATCTCAGAGAAAGGAATGGAGATAACAGCTAAGTCATTCTCGCTGTCTGTTCCCTTTATCTGAGCCTCATAGCTCTGCTCATCGACAAATGTGACCGTAAGTGTGGTATCATCCTCAACAACATGGTTGTTTGTTGCTATCAGAAGCTCTGTGTCATTCTGTCCGATTATGATTCCGGAGCCCACGCTTGTGCTTGTATAGCTGCGGTTGCCGAAGTTGTTTCCGAACATGCTGTAGTAGGAGCTTACCTCCTGTACACTCTGGTTTGTGATGCTTACGATGGACGGCATGCAGTTTGCCGCTACCTCTGAAACTCCTGTATAGACGATACTGTCGGCATTCTCCACAAGCTCAACAGAATCTACCTTGCCTGTGCTTCCCTCTGCGCTTACTCCAATGGCTGCTGCGGAAGCTAAAATAGCTGCGCACAATGCGATTGCTGCAATCTTCCTGATTTTCATCTTTTCAAATCTTCCTTTCGATATTTGTGAGCCTGCAGCAGGTGAAAAATCCTTTGCCTTGCGGCTGCCTCTGCTGCTTGATTTCAGCTCGTTTCTATGGTCTTATTATATCACGGCACGATTTTTTTGTGTGAATTTTCCCTGAAAAAGCAATGAACTGTATTTTAAAATTTCGCAAAGAAAACAGGGTCTGAAGAATGTACAGCGCCATACTTTCGGAACATCGAGAAAAGCCGGAACTGTTCAGAACATGATTTTTTATGCATAGAACCGTCCTGCAGCTCTGCCGCCGATTTGTTCAATGCATGCTGCCGGCCTCTGAGGCATAACTGACAAGGTCAAAGAATCCTTCTTCAAAACGCTGCCCTGTTTCATAGCAGCTGCAGGTTTTCAACGCAATCTGATATCAGAGCATCGCCATTATCTTTTTATAGCTTTCCTCATAGGACTCAAATCTTACAGACTGCATTCCCGCATTTATCGCGCCGTCCACATTCTCCTGCCTGTCATCGATGAAAAGGCACTCGCAGGCCTTGAGCCCGTACTTTTCACAGAGAAGCTCATATATCCTCCTGTCAGGCTTGAGCAGTCCCACATCACAGGAATATATCCCGCCGTCCATGTAAGGGATGAAATCGATGGTCTCCGGCACGGTATCCCTCATTATCCTTGAGTAATTTGAGAGATAGTAAACTCCATAGCCTTTTTCCTTCAGCTCATTTATCCATCCGATGGAATAATCATATCTCTCGCTGATAAGCCCGAGATTACCAAGAATATACCTTATTTCCTTCTCATGCTCCGGCTCAAGGCTCACCATTCTGTCTATCAACTCATTCTCGGGTATGATTCCCCTGTCAAACTCCGTCCAGAGGCCGCTGCCCCATATGGCATTTTCCACCTTTCCTGCAGTATCGGCACCGAAGAACTTATCAAGCTGCGGATGCCATCCCTTGAGGACCATTCCTATATCAAAAACAACATTTTTTATCATTTAAAATCACCATTTTCAAGGAAAGACCGTCTGTAAATTTACAAACGGTCCCTCGATATTTCTTTCAATTATTCACTTTCTCTGTTTTCTTCTTTGGGCGCGGCTGTTTCCTTTTCAGGCTTCGGCTGTGCATCAAAATGATATGTCATCAGCGCAGCCAAGGCAAATATGCCCATGCCGAGCATTACGCATGAAACTGTTATGTCCATGCTCCTTATCCTCTCGGGTCCGCAGAAATACATCAGGACATCACTAATTCCGTAGGCGGTGCAGGTTACTGCTGCTATGCTTGTCCAGATAACGAAAGGCTTTACCCTTGCGGAATTTCCGAAGCCTGCATAATTTCTCGCTATCGCCCTCATTGCAAAAACCAGCGAAGCGCATGCCGCGATGACAAAATAATTTTCTGTTTTTATGACGAACATCGTGTTGTGCACATAGTTGAATACAATGAACATCATCGACCAAAGAAGCGGAACGAACGAGGTAAAAGCAATTTCCGAGCAGACATTTTTTCCCGTGAACATTCCTGCACCGAGAATTATGAGAAATACAATCATAATTATGCTGAGTATGAACATCGGCAGCATGAATGCTCCTGCGTCTGTGCTTTCTTCAAGAAGCTCCTCATCTGTGAATATGCTGAACATATACGGCAGTGACGGAACGAGAGAAGCTGCGCAGATCAATGAAGCAGCTCCCGATACGGCATCCGATTTGAAAAGGTACTCACCGTACATGTCTTTGTCCCTGATACAGAGAGCTGCAGCTGCGACAGCGCACAGCAGGATGACGGCAAGCGAAATCCATGAGAGCATTCCCGAATTATCCAGGAAAGCGGTCTTTTCATCGGTAATGCTGTAGTTCAGCCGGAAATCGAGGAATCTCAGCGCCGCCGAAGCTATGATGCCCGCGACTGTTATTATCCGTATGTATTTGAGTGTGTTCTTCTGCCCAAGTGTATCTGCCATTTTGTCTCCTATTTCAGCTGTGTGGATTATATCGGTTTAATCAGTTATGCCGGCCTTATTATACAGGCTTTCGGTTTATGCCGACATGCCTGACTTTCCGGATCTTTCCTGTATGACTGCTTCTCTGTATTATGTCCGGCTCAGTAAAAAGAGCTGAATTACCAATCGAAACACCACCCCGCGCTGCCAATGATATTTTTCCAAAAGTTTACGAAGCGGGTAATTACATAGTTTGTCACGCAGTTAGTCACGCAGTTTGTCACGTAGTTTGTCACGTAGTGTATCATGTAGTTTAACACAGACTGAAATGTATTTCAAGTTATATGTACATGGGGAGACTTATCTCTGAGGGATATTTTTCTCCGCAGTAAATTGTCTGATGAGCTTTCTTCGTCTTTTCCTGAAGCGACCAGATACCCTCCGCATTCGGGTGAACGGAATACTGCGGGAAGTCCGAGGAGGATATGTCAAGCCTCAGGCGAACGCCTTTCTTAAAGAGCCATGCGATATCCCACATCTCAAGAGTGACGGGAACTATCTCTCCGGGAGTATACTTCTGCCTTATGTCTGCTCCGTTTCTGAATGCAAGCGTTGTTATCGTTCCCCTGACATTCACTGTATTTCCTTCAGCATCGGTCTCCATGAGCTTGGCGGTGAAAGCGGTGTCTGCGGCATCGGAGGATACAAACAGCTTAACCTTAATCTTTCCTGCGCAGGTGATGTCCTCAGCAAGCGGCCCGGAAACGAACGAAACCACATCGCTCCTGTAGTCAGGCTCCGGCTGAAGAATGCTGCCTACCTCACTCTGAGTAGCTAAAAGCGACTCTGCGCCGTGTGACATGACAGGGTTCTCCGGGTCATAGACAAAGCTTACGCTGCTGTCGGATACAGGCTCACGCTCTATGCTTTTTCTGTTTTCTAAAGCAGAAAGATAGTATTTTTTCTCCGACTCAGGCTTTAACGGATATCCGTCTGCATATATCCAGCTGTCTGCGCCTATGCAGTACATTGCGGTCTTTGCCTCAGGCAGCTCATTATTCACAAGTATCCTCGTGAACCACTCAAAGGGAGCGCTCACGCTGTCATCGACGAGCTTGTCGGTGTTCTTTGTCACAGCCTTTCCGTAGCCGTGATTCCATGGTCCAATCTGAATTGTGCTGTGGGCAGCCGCAAATTCCGAGAGTCTCTCGCAGGATTCAAGTGCGCTTCCAAGATGGTGGTCATACCATCCCTCTCGAATGTATACCGGTATCTTAAGCTTAGCGGGAACCTCGGCAAGTCTGCCCCAGAGTCCCTCTTTCCAGTATTCATCGGCCCTGTCGGTATGAGTTATCCAGTCACGGTACCAGTTAAGCCTTAATCCCCACAGCTTCTCGTCCACCTCTGCCTGAGGTCTGAATCTGCAGGACTCAAGATAATCGGCCTCTATCTTCCTGCCGGCATTTCCCATGGCCCATGCCGTAAGTATATCCTGTCTGAAGAGTCCGTCCTTGTATGCGGAAGTATGCCTCAGGCATCCGTAAACACCGAGATACATTGTCCTTACCTTCTCCGGAACCGAGTCTGCCATGCACCAGCCTGTGTAGGCAAGGTAGGAGTCTCCCCAGTAGCCTATGGAATCGCAGAATGGCATATCGCTCAGCCAGTTCACTGTGTCAAGTCCGTCCTGTCTGTCATAGACATTCGGCTCCCACTCTCACTCGGAGCCGTTTATACCTCTGCACCACTGAACGACAAAGCCGAAGCCTCTCCTGCAGTACTCGGCAGCGTGCAGATTGCAGATAGCTTCATTCTGAGGATAGCAGGTCCTCTGGAGGACAACAGGAACATGTTCACGCCCTTTGGGTAAAAAGACTACCGTCCTTAAGTTTATGCCGTCCGACATCTGCACCATGTATTCTATGGGATCTTTTACTTCACAGAATGGCTTGATTTCAAGCTCATTATAAAGTCCGCTGAGTTTTTCAAGATAATCCATGCTCAGTCTCCTCACTTTTATATTTCTTATATTTCATTGTCTGTAATTATTCAGTCTGCAGGCGGCTGTACAACAGTTATCCTGTTTGGTAAAGCTTTCACCGCTAAACTGTGTCAAAATTTACCTGTGATTTACTATTTGCTGACAGAAAGCCTGACCGCTTCAAAGCTGCAGAGGTACGAAGAAGTTACGAAGTTAAACAGTTACGCAGTTAAGCAGCTATGCGATTACAAAGCTATACAATTACGAAGTTACACAGCTTCTGAGTTACACAGTTATGCATCTCAGCTTTTAAAATCCTGTCTGCAGAAAACGGCTTTTCTTATTCCTTAAGATCCTTTATCATCTTTCTGTATTCCCTGTACCACATCACACCTGTGACCGCTGAGGTTATCGCCCAGCTTACAGGGAAGCACATATATATCGAGGCGAGTGTTCCAACCTTTGCAAATACTGTGAGCAGCCACACTATTCTGATTCCGCAGATTCCGACTATCATCGCAATTGTAGGCATGATGGACAGGCCCATTCCTCTCAGTGCCGAAACAAATATATCGAGCACGGCGTTGAGGAAGAGGAAGAGAGCTACCCATGTCATTCTTGTCATGCCTATCTCTATGACACCCGGGTCGGTTGTGTAAAGAGCGAGGATATACTTTCCGAATACCCACACAAGCACACCGATTAACGCAGCGCCGCCCACATCAAGAGCCATGGTAAGCCTTGTTATGCGGCCTATTGACCTATACCTCTTTGCTCCTACATTCTGGCTGATGAATGTCAGAGTGGCCTCCGAGAAATTCATTCCGATGTATACGAAATTCTCAATATTTGCGGCAGCGGTATTCGCCGCAACTATTGAAGCCGAGCCGAATGAATTGATGGATGACTGTATGACTACATTGCTGACGGCAAACATCATGCCCTGTATGCCCGCCGGAACACCTATTCTGAGGACATTCAGGAGAATTCCCCCGTCCACCTTCATTTTTGACATGACAAGCTTTGTCTCATCCGTTTCTTTGAAGAGCGCAGTGATGACAAGAACAGTGGAAACCGCATTGGATATCACGGTGGCAATCGCAACTCCCGCCACACCCCACTTGAATACAATGACAAAGATGAGGTTGAGCACAACATTGAGGACTCCCGCCACAAGCAGATAGTAAAGCGGCCGTCTCGTGTCTCCCTTTGAGCGCAGAACGGCAGAGCCGACATTATATACCATTATGAACATTATGCCGCCGAAATAGAGCTTCATGTAGAGTGTGCTCTGATCTATTATCTCATCGGGAGTGGACATCAGCGTAAGGAGCGGCCTTGACATGGCAATGCCAATCACTGTCATGAGCAGACCTGCTATCACGGACACAAGCACCGAGGTGTGAACCGCGCGGCTTACTCCGTCCTTATCCCTTGCGCCCATCAGCTGAGCGATGACAACATTTGCGCCCCTTCCTATTCCTCCGAAGAGTGCTATCATCATAAAGCAGAGCGATCCTGTGGCACCCACTGCAGCAAGCGCATCTGTGCCTGCAAACTGACCGACAACTATCTGGTCTGCCTGGTTGAAGAGCATCTGAAGAAGGCTTGTGAGCATTATCGGTATTGAGAAAGCAAGTATATTGCTGAATAACGGGCCGTCAAGCATATCTATGCTGCGGCTTTTGCTGATGTTCATAGTTGACCTCGATATACAATAATTTATCTCAGAGATAAGCGCCCCGATTGTTCCCGGAGCACAAACCCTGTCAACTTTAACACAAGCCGAAAAGAAATGCAAGAGAGGCGGAAATTTCTCAGTCTGCCGTATAACCCATTTATGATAATGTCCTAATATACCACAAGGGAAAATGTCCCAATG
>R21__coassemble_416_pt1 | contig 35387 bp, 30 predicted proteins | sample R21__metabat2_high_PE_066 | metagenome-assembled genome bin R21
AAGGCAGGACTGAGGGGTTCAGTGCAAGGCACTGAATTGTGGACTGCCGTAAGGCGACTGAGGGGTTCTGCGCCACCTAAAAAACATCCCTCTACCTATACCCCCGTTTTGCCCCAAAAGTTGTATGATTTCTGCAACTTTTCACAGAATTTTCCGAAATTTTTTCCGCCTACCGATTGAGCCACCTCTCAGCCGTCCGGCAGAATAAAGCTGCAGAGTCCCCTTCCGTCTCAAATTTTCCTGCAGCCCTTATTGTATCAGCCTTCAGTTTGTGTTATCATAATACTTCGGCAAAACGCAATTTTGAAGAGATTTGAAACCATGATTTGATATGGAGGCGCAGAATATGAAATGGAAGCATCTGTTCCAGAAGTCAATGCTGGATAAGGCCCGCGTAATACTCGCAGTGAACGGAATCCAGAATGTAGAATACAGGACCCGCGGCGCAGTCACTTACTACAGGGCTGAGGTAACAGATCTTCCCGACAGCCGCAGGAGCGATTCCGGAACACATTATGTTGAGGTTGGTGTCAAAGGGGACTATGTCGTTACATGGGACTGCTCTTGTCCCTCCAAGGGCTTCTGCGTCCATCAGGCCGTTCTGTGCCTGGCACTTGATAAGGCGTTCAAAGAAGCTGAAAAAGAGCCTGAAAAGATAGTTTATCCCTTCAAAAGCAAGGACAAGAGCTACCATTACTTTGACCTTGAGGAGCTGTTCTCCGATTTTACGATAACAAAGGAGAACCTGAGTGAAGCCGAGGAGCTTCTCAAATCCGAGTGGTACTATAACCGTACATCCATCGAGTATGGTGAGTTAACCGGCCTTCCCATGGTGGATGCTTATTCAGGCAGCGGACATATCAGATTTGACCGCGAGAGAATATACGATACCTACTGCCGTGACTACAGCTGTGATGCCGGCAGCAAAGGCTTTACCGATACGGCTGACGGCAGAAGATATCCCTGCAAGCATCTCCTTGCTGCAATGCTCAAGGCCCGCAACTACATCTCCGAAAACCCGGATGTCGACAATACCGATGAGTCGACGGGAAAGCTCATAAACATTTTCAGAAACAGAAGCCTTAATGCCCGCGCCTCATCATCAGGCGATGACGGGGGCGAGATAAAGCTTGTCCCGAGACTCATTCTGCAGTATGGGGAGTTTGCGCTCTCTTTCAAGATGGGCTCCGAGAAGATGTATGTGGTCAAGAGCCTCTCAAAGCTTGTGAACGCGGTTGAAAGCGGAGCACGCATGACCATGTCCACATCCCTTGAGCTCGACTTCAGGTTCCAGCATTTTGATACTGCCGGCACCGAATACTATAAGTTCATCAGAAACTGCTATAGGGACCTCGAGCATATCAATGAGAACGAGCGCTCAAGAAGCAGCTATTATGAGCACAGGGATATAAGCGACATGGGCTCGAGCCTTGACCTCTACGGCAGAAGGGTGGATGACTTCTTCGATATCTTCTCAAAGTACGGCGAGTGTGAATTCATTGATAAGGACGAGGACAGAAAATCAGTCAGCCTCTCCTTAACCGAAAAAATGCCGGAGATAAACCTTACCCTCGAAAAGGAGAAGGATTCAAAGGGCGTGTTCCATGGAGTGAAGCTTTCCGGTGAGCTGCCGGTCATGCTTGCAGGCGCTTCGTCCGTGTACAGCTTTGTCTCCGATGAGAAAAAGGCGAAGGTATGCCGCCTCGATGAGGAGACAAGCGAGAAGTTCAGCCCGCTGCTCGGCCTGGATATTGACAGCTCCCTTGAGCTTTATGCCGGCCGAAAGAACCTTGCGGAATTCTACCGCACGGTTTTGCCTGTGTTCAGAAAATTTGCCAATATCACCGAGAAAGATGCCGAGGAGGTCGCCGCATTTCTTCCGCCGGAAGCAAAGTTCGGCTTCTATATCGACCTCGTGGATGAGGTGCCGGCCTGCAGCGTAAAGGTGCATTATGACGATAAGACAAATTCACCCCTTGACTGGCTCACAAGCGGCTTCAGGCCTCAGGATTACCGTGACGAGGTGGCCGAGAAGGATGTCATACGTCAGGTAAGGGCATATTTCCCCCTTGTCAATATACAGAACGATTCCTTCCGCTGTGATGAGAGCGACGAGACGGAGGCCTACTACCTGCTGAAGAACGGCGTCGATGCCCTGATGAACCTCGGAGAGGTCTATATGACAGATGCGTTCAAGTCGCTCAAGGTCAGGCCGCCGGTCAAGGTCTCGGTCGGAGTGTCTGTCCAGAGTGACCTGCTGAACCTTCAGATAAGCACCACAGACCTTACCTCCCGTGAGCTTCTCGACATACTCGCAAGCTACAGGCAGAAGAAAAAGTTCCACCGCCTCAAGAACGGCGACTTCATAGACATTGAGGACAGTGTCGCAGGCCTTGACGATATGCTCAGCGGAATGCACATCACCGACAAGGAGTTCCTCAAGGGCAATATCAAAATACCTGCCTACAGAGCGCTCTATCTCGATAAGATGCTCGAGGAGAATGACGAGATATACGCCGACAGGGACCGCCGCTTCAGAAAGCTCATCAAGGAGTTCAAGACCGTTAACGACTCCGATTTTGATGTCCCGGAAAGTCTCAAAACTATCATGAGACCCTATCAGGTGGACGGCTTCAAGTGGCTCTCAACTCTCTCGTCCTACGGCTTCGGCGGCATTCTTGCCGATGATATGGGCCTTGGCAAGACCCTCCAGATGATATCCGTCATCCTCTCGGATAAGGAGGAGAGGGGAGCTTCCTTCCCGAGCCTCATCATCTGCCCGGCCTCCCTTGTGTATAACTGGGTGGAGGAGCTTAAACGCTTTGCCCCGTCACTGAAGACAGCGGCCCTTGCAGGCACAAAGGCCGAGCGCTCGGAGATAATCAGCAGCTATAAGGACTACGATGTCCTCATCACCTCATACAGCCTCATAGGCAGGGATATCACCGAGTATGAGGACAAGGAGTTCAATTTCCAGGTCATAGACGAGGCCCAGTATATCAAGAACAGGGGCATAAACATAACCAAGGCGGTAAAGCTGATAAAGAGCAGGAAGAAGTTCGCCCTCACGGGTACCCCGATAGAGAACCGTTTGAGCGAGCTCTGGAGTATCTTCGACTTTCTCATGCCGGGATTCCTCTACAGATATGAGGAGTTCAGAAAGCGCTATGAGACCCCGATAATGAAGAAGGACGATGAAGACGCCTCTAAGGAGCTTCGCAGGATGACTGCGCCCTTCATCCTCCGAAGACTCAAGAAGGATGTCCTCAAGGATCTCCCCGATAAGATGGAGGAGACAAGATATGCCCGCTTCTCTGATGAGCAGCAGAAGCTCTATGATGCCCAGGTGACAAAGCTCAGGGCGATGGTCGAGGGCAGCGATGACGAGTCCATACGCAAGGACAAGATACGCATCCTTGCCGAGATAACAAGAACCCGTCAGATATGCTGCGACCCTTCGCTCGTCTTTGAGGATTACAGCGGCGAGTCCGCAAAGCGCCTTGCCTGCATCGACCTCATCAGAAGCGCAATCGAGGGTGAGCACAGAATACTGCTCTTCTCACAGTTCACCTCAATGCTCGATCTTCTTGCAAAGGACCTTGAGACAGAGGGAATCAGCTTCTTCAGGATAACAGGCGAAACTCCCAAGAAGCGCCGCCTTGAGCTTGTGGATGAGTTCAATAATGGCACAGTGCCTGTGTTCCTCATCTCACTGAGGGCAGGCGGCACAGGACTCAACCTCACGGGAGCGGATGTCGTCATCCACTACGACCCGTGGTGGAATGCGGCGGTTCAGAATCAGGCAACCGACAGAGCCCACAGAATAGGCCAGACGAAGGTCGTCACTGTCTATAAGCTCATAGCCGCAGGCTCCATGGAGGAGAAGATAGAGAAAATGCAGGAGACAAAGAAGGACCTCGCCGAGGAGATACTCTCAGGCGCAAACGAGAGTATCGGAAGCATGAGCCGCGAGGAGCTGCTTGACCTTATCGGCTCCTGATTCTCCGTCACAGGGAGGAACCGGCTTCAGGCATGGCAGTCCCGACTCCTTCTGATTCTTTGCTGCAGGGAAGAATCGGAGAAAAGACGCTTCAAAGCCATCCGCAATTTTCACGGAACCTGATGCTCCGGCAGAAGGCGGATAAATGATGACGGCATGAGATAAGCAGACCTCACAGATATTACAGGAGCTTATACATGACAAAGCTTGAGATACTCAGAAACTACTACGGACACTCATCATTCCGTCAGGGACAGGAGAAGCTTATCGATGCTGTCCTCGGCGGAAGGGATGTCCTCGGTATAATGCCGACCGGCGGCGGAAAATCCGTCTGTTATCAGATACCCGCAATGATGCTGCCGGGAGTGAGCCTTGTGATTTCTCCGCTTGTCTCCCTGATGAACGATCAGGTGGCGGCGCTGAAGGCAATGGGCATAAACGGAGCATTCATAAACAGCTCACTGACATTTCCCCAGCTCAGAAAAGTGTACATGAACCTGGCTTCGGGCATGTACAAAATAATCTATGTCGCCCCCGAGAGACTTGACTCCGAGGGCTTTCTTGCCGCGCTCTCAGGCCTTGAGATCTCAATGATTGCCGTGGATGAAGCTCACTGCGTGTCCCAGTGGGGAAATGACTTCAGGCCTTCGTATCTCAGGATAAAGGACTTCGTCTCAGGCTTCTCAAGGCGCCCGACTGTGGCAGCGTTTACCGCAACCGCCACCGGGGAGGTGAGGAAGGACATCATATCGCTTCTGGGACTTGATTCCCCCGTGACCGAGATAACAGGCTATGACAGGCCTAATCTGTATTTTGCGGTTGAGAGGCCGTCTAACCGTCCCCGCCGCCTGCTTGAGCTGATTGAGGAGAGAAAAGACAGATGCGGCATAGTCTACTGCTCCACGAGGAAATCAGTTGAATCTGTCTGCGATATCCTGAGGGACAGAGGCTTCTCCGCCGTAAGATACCACGCAGGACTTGAGCAGGAGGAGAGGCAGGCAAATCAGGATGATTTCCAGTATGACCGCGCGAAGGTTATGGTTGCGACAAACGCATTCGGGATGGGCATCGACAAATCAAACGTCAGCTATGTCATCCACTACAATATGCCAAAGAGCATAGAGGCCTACTATCAGGAGGCCGGCAGGGCGGGCCGTGACGGAGAGCCTGCCGACTGCATACTGCTCTACAGCCGTCAGGACATAATGACAGCGAAGTTCCTCATCGAGAATAACGGGAACGAGGAGCACACGCCCGAGGAGAGAGCAAGGATAAAGCGCCTCGACCTTAAGCGCCTCGATGCGATGACAGACTACTGCGAGACAGGAAACTGCCTGAGAGGAAAGCTTCTCGATTACTTCAGTCAGAGCCATCCGCAAAGGTGCGATAACTGCTCCTGCTGCAACGCAGGCTTCACTCACACCGATGTGACGAGGGAGGCTCAGATGATCCTCTCCTGCATAATCAGGATAAACAGGAAGCTCGGCTATCACATGGGGCTCTCCACTGCGGTGAATGTCCTCACAGGCAGCAGTGAGAAGAGGCTTCTCGAAAAGCAGCTCGATACTCTCCCGACCTACGGCATAGCGAAGGATATACCATCATCAAGATTTTACGATACCGCCCGAAGTCTCATCCGCATGGGATACATAAGTGAGGAGGAGCACAGCACTCTCGATGTCACACCGAAGGCAAATCCCGTGCTGAAGGGAGAGGAGAGGGTATATGTCTACCTGCGCCCCGAGGTGACAAAGAAGCCGAAGCCTGCGGCGGCCGTTTATGCCCGCCCGGGCGCAGAGGCGGATTCCGCACTGCTTGAGAAGCTCAGGGAGGTTAGGCTTAAGCTCTCGCTCAAGGAGCATGTCCCTGCCTATGTCATATTCAACAACGCAACCCTCACGGATATGGCTCTCAGAGAACCGCAGACGGAGGAAGAATTCCTCGAGGTCTCGGGAGTGGGCAAAACCAAGGCGAAGAAGTACGGCGAAATATTCATGCAGGCAATAAAGGACTACAGGTCAAAGTGAGTTTTCTCCTGCCGGTCAGTCCAAGTAAATTTTCCCTATTGACCTGTCGAAGTGACTTTTCATTTGACCGGAAGAAGTAAAATTTTTCCTTTGACCTTGACATAAGTCTCAAAAAGTAATATACTTACAAAGTCGCAGGAAAGAATGAATGACTGCGAAAGAAATATGTATTTTGTTTGCGCTCGTAGCTCAGCTGGATAGAGTGTCTGGCTACGAACCAGAAGGTCGGGGGTTCGAGTCCCTCCGGGCGCGCCAGAGATCACCGGTGAGTTTTCATCGGTGGTCTTTTTCTTTACCTTCTTTTTTTATTATTTATATATCTTTCTTATACTTTATTATCTGTGTGCCAAATTGTCACATGGGCGACTGCCAAATTGTCACATGGGCGTATGCCAAATTGTCACATGCGGCGACTGCCAATTTGTCACATGCGGCATATGCCAATCTGTCACAGCGGCGGACATTTTGTCACACGAGGAAAGGCCTCTCCAAGGCTGCACAGCTGACAATCTGTCACACGGGGAAAGGCCTGTTCAAGATTGCCCCAAGGTGCAGATCTGCTCCTGCGCTTACCCTCCCTGTTCTCATGAAATAAACAGTTGACAAAGCCTGAAAGTTAGAATATAATAATCACAGTTAGTGAGTTCTAACTATTTTTATTTGCTTATGAGTTAGCTATTACTAATCGTGAAATATACAGAAAGTTAGGGGAGAAAGAGATGCCTGTAAGGAACCAGGCTTTGACGGCCGCAAATATCAGATATCTTCTGGTGCTCAGACAGCTTTGTCCCGATGACGGAGTCACGAGGTGCGTCCATGTTGCTGAGATGCTCGGCATTTCAAAGTCGAGTGTCCATACCATGATGAACAGCCTGAAGGACATGGAGCTTATCGAGAAGGACAGGTACGGCACCGTCAGGTTTACCGAGAAAGGCTCAAGGCTCAGCACACTCTACACAGATTACTTTGAGTTCATGAGCAGAGAGCTTTACGGGGTCATACCCCAGAGCGCATCAAGGGATATAGCCGTCTGCGCTTTTCTTGCCGAGGTTCCCGAGAAGGATCTCGAGCTTGCAAAGCAGAGGAGAGAAGAGGAGGAAGAAAGAAATGTATCTTGAGATAAAGGACATACGGAAATCATTCGGAAGCGGTGATAACCGGGCAGAGGTGCTGAAGGGAGTGAACTTCGGCGTTGAGAAGGGAGCGATATGCGTTCTTCTCGGACCATCCGGCTCCGGAAAATCCACACTGCTCAATATAATCGGCGGCATAGAGACCTCGGACTCGGGCAGCATAAGCATAGGAGGAGAGGTTGTCGGGGAGATGAGCGCAAAGCAGCTTGTGGAATACAGGCGCTCCCATCTCGGCTACATCTTCCAGTCATACAACCTGATACCGAACCTCACCGTAAGGGAGAACATAGAGGTCGGCGCATACTTAAGCCGCAAGCCTCTCGATGTCGATGACATAATAAAGACTCTCGGACTCTGGGAGCACAGGGATAAGATACCGGCAAAGCTTTCCGGCGGTCAGCAGCAGCGCTGTGCCATAGGCAGGGCCATAGTCAAGAACCCCGATATCCTCCTCTGCGATGAGCCTACCGGTGCACTCGACTACAATACCTCAAAGGAGATACTGAAGCTGATTGAGGATGTCAACAGAAAGTACGGAAATACCGTTGTCATGGTCACTCATAACGATGCGATAAGGCTCATGGCGGATCAGTGCGTGAAGCTTCGTGACGGTCAGGTAAGACACAACGATCTCAACTCTGAGAAGATACCTGCATCCGAGCTTGACTGGTAAAGGGCGGTGCTTCTGTTATGAAAAATCCGCTCAGAAAAAGAATCGGCAGAGAGCTGAAGCATGATGCCGGAAAATATATCGCGCTTTTCCTTTTCCTCTTCCTCACCATAGGCTTCATCAGCGGTTTCCTCGTTGCGGGCGACAGCATGAAGCGCACCTATGACGAGGGCTTCGAGAAGTACAACATTGAGGACGGACACTTCGTCACCTACAGCGAAGCAGGGGAGGGACTTCTCTCCGCAGTTGAGGAGGAGAACGATGTAAAGGTAAGCGAGCTCTTCTGCAAGGACAAGACCTTCAGCGATGACCACACGGTCAGAATCTATAAAATCCGCACAGATGTTAATATGTATGATGTCCTCGAGGGCGAGCTGCCGGATGCGGCTGATGAGATAGCTCTCGACAGGCTCTACTGCGAGAACAACTCCATAGAAGTCGGCGACACAGTGCTCATTGAAGACACGGAGTTCACCGTGACCGGATATATAGCGCTTTCCGACTACAGCTGCCTCTTCAAGAACAACACCGACATGATGTTTGATGCCCAGAAGTTCACCATATCAATGGTCACCGATGAAGCCTTTGAGAGCCTCAGCGATGTGGGCATCAGATACTGCTATGCCTGGGTGAACAACGACAAGACCCTTTCCGTGACAGAGCAGCAGGACAAGGCCATGGACATAGCTGAGAGCGTAAACAATTACGGCTCCGCAGTCGACATGATCTCTGCCCTTAAGGAGGGCGGCCTATCCGATGCCCTCGGCATGCTCACCGGCAGAAATGCAGTCACCGACCTCATAGATACTCCCGACAACCAGGCGATACAGTTCACTGGTGATGATATCGGCGGCGACGGTGTTATGGCAGAGTGGCTGCTGTATATCATGATGGCCGTCATAGCCTTCGTCTTTGCCGTCACCGCAAAGAATACCATTGAGCAGGAGGCAAGCGTTGTCGGAACCCTCATGGCTTCCGGCTTCAGAAAGAGTGAGCTTTTAAGGCACTACATAACCATTCCGCTGCTTGTCACACTGACTGCGGCGGTGCTTGGAAATATCGCCGGCTACACATTGTTCAAGACTGTTGTCGCCAATATGTATCTTCACAGCTACTCGCTGTTCTCATATACGACTTACTTTGACTATCAGGCCTTCCTCAAGACCACACTCATTCCCTGCGGAATCGTGCTTGTCATAACAATTCTGGTCACGCTGAGGGCGCTGTCCTTCTCACCTCTGCAGTTCTTAAGGCACGAGATGACTCGCAGACAGAAGAAGAAGAATGTCCGCCTCCCGTACGGCCTGAGATTTTTCTCAAGGTTCCGCATGAGGATAATCTTCTCGAATATACCGGCTTACCTGACAATGTTCGCAGGCATATTCTTTGCTGGCTTCATGCTCTTCTTCGGCATGATGTTCACTCCTCTGCTTGATAACTTTCAGGAGACTGTCTCAGGCTCCAAGATAGCGAGCTATCAGTATGTGCTCAAGGCGGAGTTTGAGACCTCCGATGAAAAGGCAGAGAAGTACTGCGTGACAAGTCTTGTCAATGACAACGATGAGGAGATAATGATCTACGGAGTTGACGAGAACTCAGCCTATGTTGATGTTTCAGCCATAGATTTCTCCTCAGATGCAAACGAGGTTTACCTTTCCGACGGCTTCATGGAGAAGTACGGAATAGAGACAGGCGATGAGGTCACGCTGAAGGAAAAGTACGAGGACAAGAGCTATACCTTCAGGGTAAAGGGCGTGTATACCTATCCCGCATCGCTCTCCGTGTTCATGAGCCGCAGCGCCTTCAACAGCCTCTTCGGGCAGGATGAGGATTACTACACAGGATACTTCTCCGATGAAAAGCTCGATGACATAGATGAGCTGTATATATCAAGCATAATAACCGAGCATGACCTGAATATCATGGCAGAGCAGCTTGACGATTCCATGGGAAGGATATTCCCGATGTTCGGAGCCTTCGGCATAGCGGTGTTCATGCTGATGATGTATATACTCTCGAAGATAATCATAGAGAAGAATTCCTCCTCCATCTCAATGATAAAGATACTTGGCTACACAGACTCCGAGGCAGGATCTCTCTACAACAGGTCCACGGCGGTTGTGCTTGTCATATCGCTTCTTGTCAGCCTGCCGATATTCGCAGTGAGCGTGAAGGCAGTATATTACATGATGATGCTCGAGTATAACGGCTGGCTCAGCTACTATATCGCTCCGTGGATATATCCGGCAATATTCGCAATAGGCATAGTGTGCTACTTCGTGATAAGCAGACTGCTTCTCCGCAAGATAAAGAAGATAAAGCTTTCCGAAGCGCTCAAGACCATGGAGTAAGCCTGGGACCGCAAAGCAGAGTGTAAAGTTTTGTGGAATACGAGACTGAAAAGCAGAGCTTATGAGTCCATGAAATGAACACTTGAGGCTGTAAAGCCGGATGTTCGGGACCGCGGAACAAAGCTCATAAAGCTGAATGCCTGTGATTAAGAAAAAGTCCCATTTAAGATAACCGACTCAGTGAGGGGCCGTGAAGAGCGGCCCTCTCATTAAGCCATAAAGTTAGCTATAACTAACTTGCAGTAAACAACTGATTTAACTGTTCAGCTGTCTCTGCCTTCCGGTGTGCAGGATTCAATGTCCGGGAGGAAAGAGTCAGCGCTGCCGGGCAGCGGTAAATCGTGAAATCCATCAGGCACTCCGGCACGGAGTTTATCATGAGCTTCTGCTCTGAAAGGCTGTTTCCGGGTGCTGAAAAATCCATAACCGAGGAGAGAAGTGTTATGTCCGAAGAACTTTTTGTGAAGCACTGTTCACCGACCCTTGCGGGGCTCAAGACAGCCAATATGTTCACAGCGGATTACAGCGACAGGGAGGAGATACTTGATGCTGTAAGGACCTTCAACAGGAAGATGTCCGGCAAGGGGATAAGCGCCATTCCGCTCAGAATGAAGAACGGGAAAGCGATAGTTTACCTCTACCGTCCCTCAAGGCTCAGGGAGGACCTGAGCGACAGCGAGGCAGTGAGGGTGCTCTCATCCATCGGCTACAATATTTCGAGCCCCAACAGATGTCTTATCAGGCTGATGAATGCCCTCGAGAGCGCAGGCGACAGGGAGAGCTTCCCCCATGAGATAGGATTTTTCCTCGGCTATCCCGCAGAGGATGTGGTTGGATTCATCGAGAACAGGGCAGACTGCGCAAAGTGCGTAGGCGCATGGAAGGTTTACGGAGATGCCGAGGCGGCAAAGCGAAAATTTTCGCTCTTCAGGAAATGCACAAGGCTTTACTGTGACCGCTGGTCAGAGGGGAAGCCGATTGAAAAACTTGCAGTCAGAACAGTATGATGCCTCAATAGGGCATAATACCGGCTGAAATATATCATCCATAAAATTTACAACATGAAAGGAAATCATCAAAATGGCAAAAACAGCAGTAGTATACTGGTCAGGAACAGGAAACACAGAGGCAATGGCTCAGGCAGTAGCCGAGGGCGCAAAGGCAGCAGGAGCTGAGGTAAGCTCCATGACAAGCGCTGAGTTCACAGCAGATATGGTTGACGCATACGACGCAATCGCATTCGGCTGCCCTGCAATGGGAGCAGAGGTCCTCGAGGAGGAGGAGTTCGACCCGATGTTCACAGCCTGCGAGGCAAAGCTTGGCGGTAAGAAGATTGCCCTCTTCGGCTCCTACGGCTGGGGTGACGGCGAGTGGATGCGCTCATGGGAGGACCGCTGCAGGGCCGACGGAGCCAATCTTGCCTGCGACTCAGTCATCGTCAATGACGCTCCCGATGATGACGGCATAGCCTCCTGCAAGGCTCTCGGAGCAGCTCTCGCATAATCGTACATCGCTTTCGTCAGCTGCCAAAGTCAGGCAGAGACTGAAGATTTACACGGAAACTTTAAAGGCAGTCCGCGGCTTTGTCCGCAGAGGGCTGCCTTTTCCTTCTGCCGTCAGTTTTGTCCGCTCCTTGCTGTTATGGGGTGGAAAAGGACAATATTTGTATAAAATATATAAAAATTTTACTTTGAATTCTACATTGTTAAAGAAAATATATAAATACTACTTGCAATTTGGTAATTCAGCTGTTATTATACCCTTGTATAGATGTGCTTGTCGGAAACAATGGGCCTTTTATGCGTGAAATTACGGCAAAATAAACATGAGTTTATATAAGGTCTTTCATGTTTGAATTTTAAGTTAAGCTTCTATTATCAAGGAGGAATCTAATATGTTGCCAAAACAGGAAGTAGTTGCTATGCTGCTTGCAGGCGGCCGCGGAAGCCGTCTGTATTCCCTCACAAGAAAAGTAGCAAAGCCTGCAGTACCATTCGGCGGTAAGTACAGAATCATTGACTTCCCGCTCTCAAACTGTGTAAACTCCGGCATCACAACCGTCGGCGTTCTCACACAGTATCAGCCGCTTGAGCTCGCAGAGTATATCGGAAACGGACAGCCCTGGGACCTCGACAGCATGAACGGCGGTGTCCGTGTTCTCTCACCATATGAGCAGATAAAGGGCTCAGACTGGTACAAGGGCACAGCTAACGCTATCTATCAGAATATCCCATACATTGAGAGATATGACCCTGAGTATGTTGTTGTTCTTTCGGGTGACCATATCTACAAGATGGATTACTCAAAGATGATCGAGTATCACAAGGAGAAGAATGCAGCCTGCACAATAGCCTGCTATCAGGTATCCCTCGAGGAGGCAAGCCGCTTCGGTATCCTCAATACAAACGAGGACGGCTCCATCTACGAGTTTGATGAGAAGCCTGCTCACCCGAAGAGCACAAACGCTTCCATGGGTATCTATGTATTCTCATGGGACAAGCTCCGCAAGTACCTCGAGGAGGATGAGGCAAACCCGAATTCAAAGAACGACTTCGGCATGAACGTTCTCCCGACAATGCTCAACTCCGGCGAGAGAATGTTTGCCTACAACTTTGACGGCTACTGGAAGGATGTCGGAACCATCGATGCCCTCTGGGAGGCAAACCTCGACCTTCTCAACCCGAAGATCGACCTCGACCTCAACGATGAGGACTGGAGAATCTATGCAAGAACACCTGATATGCCTCCTCACTATGTAGCAGCAGGCACATCGGTTCAGAATTCACTTGTAGCCGAGGGCTGCGAGATTTACGGCGACCTCGAGTATTCAATACTTTCACAGGGTGTATATGTAGCTAAGGGAGCAAAGATAGACAACGCTGTCATACTTCCGGGCGCAGTCATCGAGGAGGGCGCTACAGTCCAGTATGCAATAGTCGCTCAGAACGCTCATATAGGCAAGGGCGCAGTAGTAGGAGAGAGACCTGAGAACATGGAAAACCTCGCAGACTGGGGTGTTGCAGTCGTAGGTCCCAACGCAGCAGTTGCTGACGGAGACAAGGTAGCTCCGAAGCAGATGGTCGAAGCAGAGTGAGGTGTTGAATAATGCGTGCAAATTTAGCTATGGGCATACTCTTTGCCTATGTTAACGAAAAAAGAGTTTCCGAGCTTACAGCTGAGAGAGTTATGGCATCCATACCTTACGGCGGAAGATACCGTCTGGTTGACTTCCCGCTCTCCAACCTCGTAAATGCCGGTGTAAACAAGGTAGGTGTCATCACCGAGCAGAACTATCAGTCCCTCATGGATCACCTCGGATCCGGTAAGGCATGGGATCTCTCCAGAAAGAACGAGGGTCTTTATCTCCTTCCTCCTTTCGGAACAGATCACTCAAGAAATGACGGCAAGGTCGAGTCACTCAACAGCATCAAGGTATTCCTGAATGCTTCACACGAGGAGTATGTCATCCTCTCTGACTGCGACTACATCGCAAACATAGACTATGCAGATGCTCTCCAGTATCACATGGACAACGATGCAGATGTCACCGTAATCTACAGACACACAAGCGTGCCAGACGGAGTCATGAGCAGCATCTACACAATCGACCCTGAGAACAGGGTGAGAGAGTCCATCGTCAGGGATAAGAAGAACAACAACGTCAATGTCGGAATGGGCATGTACATCATGAAGAGACAGTACCTCATCGACCTCATCGACGAGTGCTACGGCAAGAACCTCCTCGACTTCGACAGAATAGTTGTTCCGATGCTCATCAATGACGCAAAGGTATTCGGCTATGAGTTCAAGGGCACAGCATTCCAGGTAACAAGCCTTGCTTCATACTTCGATGCAAACCTCGCTCTCATGGATCCAAAGGTAAGAAAGGAGCTCTTCATCAACCCGAAGAAGCCTATCTACACAAAGAACAGAGACGATATGCCGACAAAGTACGGCCTCGGCTCAAAGGCAGAGAACTCCATAGTTGCTGACGGCTGCGTCATCGACGGTGAGGTTGAGAACTGCATTCTCTTCAGAGGCGCAAAGGTTGGCAAGGGCGCAAAGCTCAAGAACTGCGTTGTCATGCAGGATACAGTCATCGGCGCAAACAGCGAGCTCAACTATGTCGTAGTTGACAAGAATGTTGTCATCGACTCAGGCAGAAAGCTTGCAGGCTATGAGACATATCCTGTCTATATAGCAAAGAATTCCCACGTCTGATAACGCCGTGGAATACTGAAAGAAATTACGTTTCGGAGGGAAGCGGGGAAATTTGCTCCGGCTTCCCTCTTTTCAGATATAAGGAAGGATTTTCACTATGAAGGTTTTATTCTGTACAAGTGAAGCCAGACCATTTGCCGCCTCGGGCGGTTTGGCCGACGTAGCAGGTTCACTGCCGAAGGCATTAAGAACAAGACTCATCGGCTGCAGAGTTGTCATGCCTCTCTATGATGTAGTTCCTCAGGAGCTCAGGGATGAGATGCACTTTGTCACAAGCATCAGCGTACCGGTCGCATGGAGGCGCCAGTACTGCGGAATATTCGAGGCAAAGGTAGACGGAGTCACATACTATCTGCTCGATAACCAGTATTACTTCAAGCGCGGCAGACTTTACGGACACTATGACGATGCCGAGAGGTTTGCCTTCTTCTCAAGAGCTGTTCTTGAGATGCTGCCTGTCATCGATTTCAAGCCGGACATCCTTCACTGCAATGACTGGGAGACAGGACTCATCCCTGTTTACTATCATCTCTTCTATGCAAACACAGACTGGTATCAGGGAATCAAGACTCTCTACACCATCCACAACATAGAGTATCAGGGACAGTACGGCTACGAGATTCTCGAGGATGTATTCGGAATCCCCTCACAGCACACACATCTGCTCGAGTGGAACAACTGCATAAATATCATGAAGGGCGCAATAGAGACAGCAAACTGGGTTTCCACAGTTTCTCCTACATACGCAAAGGAGATACTCGACCCGTGGTTCTCACACAACCTTGACCAGATACTCCGTGAGCGCTCCTGGAAATTATCGGGAATACTCAACGGCATAGACGACAAGCTGTATGATCCTGCGACCGACAAGAACATCTACGCAAACTTCAGCGCAGCCGACAAGGCTCCCAAGGCTGAGAACAAGGCAAAGCTTCAGGAGAGGCTCGGCCTTGAGATAAATCCTGATGTCCCGCTCATCGGTATGGTCACAAGGCTTGTATCCCACAAGGGACTTGATCTCGTCAAGGGCGCAGTTGACAATATAATGGAGTACTCAAATGCTCAGTTTACAGTTCTCGGCAGCGGTGACTGGGAGTATGAGACCTACTTCAAGGAGATGATGGAGAAGTATCCGGGAAGATTCAATGTTACCATCGGATTTATCCCTGAGCTTTCCAGCAAGATATATGCCGGCTCGGATCTCTTCCTGATGCCGTCAAAGAGCGAGCCCTGCGGACTCTCTCAGATGATATGCCTGAGATACGGTTCCATCCCGATAGTAAGAGAGACCGGCGGACTCAAGGATTCGATAACCGATTCCGGTGACGGCGAGGGCAACGGATTCACATTCATGACCTACGATACCGGTGATATGCTCAACTCCATCCACAGAGCCATCTATCAGTACAACAACGATAAGGAAGGCTGGGCAACACTTGTTGACCGCGCAATGAACTGCGACAACAGCTGGGGCAAGAGCGCAAGAGAGTACATAGCTCTCTACAAGAAGATAATAGGATAATTATTACGGGCTGTCTTCATGCGGTTGAACCGAATTGAGACAGCCCGAAAATATGTATCGGAAAGTGAGGAGTGAGAAAGAATGAGACTTGACAAATACCTGAAGGTGTCGAGGATAATAAAAAGGCGCACCGTGGCAAACGAGGCCTGCGATGCCGGAAGGGTGATGGTGAACGGAAAGATTGCCAGAGCATCCTACGATGTGAAGCAGGGAGACCTGATAGACCTTCAGCTCGGAGCGAGAGCGATAAAGGTTAAGGTGGTATCGGTCAATGAGTTTGCCAAAAAAGAAGATGCCGCCTCAATGTATGAGATAACAGCAGAAAACTGAAAAACAGCGATGGAAACCGAAAATCCATCGCTGTTCTTTTTATGTATCTGTGGTGTTAAGTATTTCACTCAGTTGGGAGCGGTTTAATACCCGGTTAGGGGTTTATCAGCCGGCAACGGGTTTATCAGCCGGCAACGGGTTTATCAGCCGGTTACGGATTTATCAGCTTTTAAGGCTGAAAATGTTTATGCTGTCACAATAAGCCGTCAGAATAGCGGAAAATCAGCCTCTGAGCTTTTTCACTATCTCTGCCGCTGCTGCTGCCTTTGCCTCTATTTCGTCAAATTTTCCCTCGTTGATGAGGTCGACGGGGCAGATCCAGGTTCCTCCGCATGCAAGGACATTCGGCTGAGAGAGGTAGTCCTCTGCGTTCGATGTGTTGACTCCGCCTGTCGGCATGAACTTAACGGATGAATAGGGTCCGCTCAGCGCCTTCAGCATCTTGACTCCACCCACAACCTCTGCGGGGAAGAGCTTGACGGTGTCGAGGCCGAGACGCATGCAGGCCTCAACCTCTGTCGGAGTTGCGCATCCGGGAAATACGGGGATGTCATTCTCAAGACACCACTTCACGACGGCCTCGTTGGTGCCGGGGCTGATTATTGCCTTTGCTCCGCACTTTACCGCCGTCTGAGCCTGCTCAGGTGTGAGTATGGTTCCTGCGCAGACGAATACCTCAGGCACCTGCTCACTTATGAGCTTTATGCTCTCGGCTGCTGCATCGGAGCGAAAGGTTATCTCAGCTGCCGGAAGGCCGCCCTTTAAAAGCGCCTCTGCCATTCCGACTGCCTTTGATGCGTCTGTGATCTTTACAACCGGGATGATACCGGTCCTGTACATAAGTTCCTTAACCTCTGTCATTCTGCTTGTCCTCTCATGAATCTGTATTTTCAGATGTGGATGATATGTAGCTGAGCGGCAGCATTATCCTGCCGGCCTCTTCGTTTACTATCATCTCCACATAAATGTACTGCGCCGCTTCCTTCAGTTCCTCTTCGTCTGTGTCCGCGCTCAGGGCGCCTGTCACCGATATGCTCTTTGTCTCGCCGCTGTAGATGATGTACTCATCGTCCTCGGTGTACCTGACAAAGGGATTGTTCATCGGCTTGAACTCTATGAAATCCTCGGTGTAGAAGAGCTGAAGCTCTGCGATGGATGAGGTCTTGCCGCTGTTCATGAACTCAACCTCTATGGTATATTTGTCGCCGTAATTGATGAAGTTCGCCTTTGTGACAACTATGTCGCCGGGAAGATCTCTCAGAGAATTATACTCATTGTATATATTCAGGAAGCTGTCAAGGTCATCTGAGAGCTCAGCGGTCTTTACATTTGCCGAGCCTGTGATGTTCAGCAGCAGTATCGCGGCTGCCGCAATTATAACCGTGCCCACGGCTAAGAATATGCCTAGGCCAACTCTCTTGGCGACAGTATAGTCCTTTGGGGGTTCTTTTACTCTTGGGGATGGGCCTTTTTTCCTGGTCTTGGGCATCAGTTCATGTAACCGCCCTTCATTGGTGATACGGCATGCTCTGTGTAGAGCTTGAGAATGCCCTTCTTATATTTCGGCTCCTTAGGCTTCCAGAACTTTTTCCTCTCTGCAAATATTGCGTCTATCTCCTCGGGAGTCTTTTCTTCGCCGTTTATTCCTATTACTCTGAGTATTCTCTCCTTGATGTCAATCTCGATGATGTCGCCCTCCTCGACAAGAGCTATCGGGCCGCCCTCAGCTGCCTCGGGGGAAATGTGTCCGATTGCGGGGCCCTTGCTTGCGCCGGAAAATCTTCCGTCTGTCAGCAGTGCGATTGAAGCTGAAAGCTCCGGGTCTGAGGATATTGCCTCGGTGGTGTAGAACATCTCGGGCATGCCGCTGCCCTTGGGGCCTTCATAGCGGATGATGACAGCCTCGCCGGGGTTTATCTTATGAGTGAGTATTGCGCTTATCGCATCCTCCTCACAGTCGAAAGGCCTTGCCTTGAGGACTGCCTTGTGCATGGCCTTCGGCACAGCGGAGTGCTTGACTACGCAGCCGTCCGGGGCGATGTTTCCTCTGAGGACGGCTATTGTTCCGTCATCGCCGATAGGATTCTCAAATGTGCGTATGACATCGGTTCGCTTCAGACCTGTCTTTGCCAGGTACTCATCGCACTTCTCATAGTAGCCTGACTTCTTCAGATCCTCGAGGTTCTCGCCGAGGGTCTTGCCGGTGACTGTCATGCAGTCGAGGTGAAGATTTGACTTTATCTCTTCCATTATTCTCGGAACGCCGCCTGCATAGTAGAAGAACTCAGCCGGCCACTCTCCTGCAGGACGGATGTCGAGCAGATAGTGGGCGCCGCGGTGCATTCTGTCGAAGTAATCGCCGTCAATCTCTATTCCGTACTCCTTGGCGATGGCCGGGATGTGCAGCAGGGTGTTGGTCGAGCCGGATATTGCGGCATGCACCATGATGGCATTTTCGAATGCTTCCTTAGTGACTATATCTGATGCCTTGAGTCCGAGCTTTGCGAGCTTCACCGCCTGAACACCTGCCTTGTAGGCATATTCCTTCAGGTCGGGACTTGTTGCGGGCATGAGAGCAGAGCCCGGCAGCATGAGACCGAGGGCCTCTGCCATTATCTGCATTGTGGATGCTGTACCCATGAATGAGCAGGCTCCGCATGAGGGGCAGGCATGATGCTTGTAGTAGGTGAGCTGCTCCTCGCTTATCTCGCCGCGCTGATACATTGCGCTGTATTTTCCAATCTGCTCGAGTGTCAGCAGGTCGGGGCCGGCCTCCATGACACCGCCTGTCACGACTATTGCGGGAATGTCTATCCTGCCGATGCCGATAAGCTCCGCAGGCACGGATTTATCGCAGCTTGCGATGAAAACTCCTGCATCGAAGGTCGTTGCGTTTGCGTGTATCTCTATCAGGTTTGCGATGGTGTCCCTTGAGACGAGGGAATAGTTGATGCCGTCATGACCCTGGCTCATTCCATCGCATATATCCGTGGCGAAGTACATGGCTCCCTTGCCGCCTGCGTCAGCGACTCCGCTGTATGCCTTCTGCGCAAAATCTATGAGGTGAGCCGAACCCGGATGGCTCTGTCCGTAGGTGCTCTCGATGAGTATCTGCGGCTTCTCGAGATCCTCTACACTCCATCCCATGCCGATCCTGAGCGGGTCCATCTCAGGGGCAAGCTTTCTTATTTCCTGACTTTTATACATACTTGAATTCCTCTTTATCTGTGATTATGAATAGCCTCAGCTGCTCTGATTATACTATCACGGAGGAAAGAAATAAATATTTATTTGTAAATTTTAAGCTGTAAAAATAACTCTGCCGATGCTTCAGCAGAGTTTTCATTTATCAGGCAAGTACTTTATTATGTCCGCGTGACAGTATGAAGCACAGGGTATCGGGAGCTTTGAGCGTTATGTTCTCACCGTGCCTGATGCTGTGGGGATTTTTTCTTAACATCATCGGAATTATCACTGCAGCAGTCAGACCGAAAGACTGAAAAAATAAAGTAAGATTTCCCACTGCTTTAAGAGGTCCGTAGGTCAGTTGATTTTTTCGGAGTTTTCCGCAGTACCATGAAGCAGAGATCTCAGCGGCAGCTCTGCAAGGAGCCGCTGTGCGGTTTTCCACAGCACCGGAGCAGAGACAAAGAACAAAAATTTGCAAAATTTATTTTGCAAACAAAATTTCGTGAAACCCCTTGACATTATAAACAAATGTTCTATAATATATACAGAACAAAATTTTGAAAACTGCATTCGAAAAATATGAGCAATGAACAACTCAGCAATTCAGCGGTTCGGCAATCAGACAACGAAAAATTGGGCAATCGAGCAGTTGAGCAGTTGAGCGGATAAGTGAAACGATAAATTTGCAGCTGCAGTTCAGCAGTTTGATGGTTCAGCAGTGCAGCACTTTGATAGTTCATTACTTCGCGGTTCAGTTATTCACTCTTCAGCTGATCGTAAATAAGCAGGGATGCGGGCGGCTCAGATTACTGAGCAATCATACAGGCATATTTTCAGGAGGTTAAACATGTATATTATCTTTACTCTGGTTTGCGCAGGACTTTTTCTCTGGCTCTTTCTGAAGACCTATGGCTGAGAAGAAGGGCATACTCAGCCACATAGACGGCGGCGAGGATGACAGGCGGACGATACTTCATGTTGACATGAACAGCTTTTACGCATCCGTCGAGATGCTCTACGATCCGTCGCTTAAGAACATCCCGATGGCGGTCGGCGGCGACAAGGAGACCCGTCACGGGATAATTCTCACCAAGAACATACAGGCAAAGGCCGCCGGAGTGAGCACGGGCGAGGCTCTCTGGCAGGCCAGACAGAAGTGTCCGAACCTTGAGATAGTACCTGCTCATTACGAAAGGTATAGAAAATACTCGAAGCTTGCAAGAGAAATATACTATCAGTATACAGATCAGGTAGAACCATTCGGAATGGATGAGTGCTGGCTGGATGTGAGCGGCTCTGTGGGTATTTTCGGGGACGGCGAGACCATAGCTCAGGAGATAAGGCAGAGGATAAAGGATGAGCTTGGCCTCACGGTGTCGGTGGGGGTGAGCTGGAACAAGATATTCGCAAAGCTTGGCAGCGACTACAAGAAGCCTGATGCCGTCACCGTGATTAGCAGGGAGAATTACAGGAAAATTGCGTGGGAGCTTCCTGCGGGCGACCTGCTGATGGTGGGAAGAGCGACTCAGTATAAGCTCACAAAATACGGCATAAATACTATAGGTCAGCTTGCGAACACCGACACAGAATTTCTTCACAGGATATTCGGAAAGATGGGCTATGTGCTGCATGCCTTCGCAAACGGCCGTGACAGCTCTCCTGTGGCAGTCAGCACCCATGAGAGCGAGATAAAGTCCGTCGGCAACTCGGCCACCACGCCGGTTGACATATCAGAGGACGAGGACATAAAGACAACGATGTATATACTCTCGGAGAGCGTGGCGGAGAGACTGAGGGAGAGCTCGCTTGCCGCAGGAGGCATACAGATAAGCCTGAGAAGCGCCGACATGGAGGGCTTCGGGCATCAGTGCCGCACGGCTTACCCTGTGTCAGATTCTGAGAGCATATTCCGCTATGCCTTCAGGCTCTACAGGGAGCTTGGAATAAGGCGGCCGCTGAGGAACATAGGCGTCAGGGCGACCGACCTGAGCGAGGATATCTGCGATCAGGTGTCGCTGTATGAGGATGTGCAGAGAAGCCGCAGGTGGTCGGAGCTTGAGAGGACGGTTGACGGGATAAGGAACCGCTACGGCAGGGATATGCTCGTCAGAGGACTTCTGATAGCAAAGCCGAAGCTTGCCGCAATAAACCCCCACGAGGATCATTTTGTACATCCTGTGGGATATTTTAAGGACTGATTCAGAGGTGATTCTCTTTGCTGTGGGAGAACAGTGTTGTATATTGTTATGACGGAAGCTTTGACGGGCTGCTGTGCTGCGTCTTTGAGAGCTTCAGCAGAAAGGAATATCCCGTAGCCATAGAGTGCGCAGACTCCGAAAAAGATACGATATTCCGCAGAAAGATAATAGAGACGGATGCGGTGAAGGCGAACAGGGTGAAGGTGTCGATACCCGGGAAGATATCGCTTGAAGCCGCCGAACTGGTGGAGGAGGCCTTTCTCTCTAACCTTTTCGAGAAGGAGCTTCACATACTGTCCTTTCTCAGCCTTGGCTACAGGGTCGGCTCGGCTGTGACGGACATGAATGGTGACGAGCATGTGAGGGCGCTGAAGGGAGCAGTGATGATGCTCTCGAGGGAGGCGCATTACATAACCGGGACACTGACATTTTCCGACTACGGTGGGCTTCTGATGGCTCAGATATCCCCGAAAAACAATGTGCTTCCGGTGATAACACCCCACTACTGCGAGAAGATGCCGGGGCAGGACTTCATGATATTCGACAGAAGCCATCATGTGGCATTTATCTGCAGGGACGGAATACGCAGATATTTCAGCTCCGGCAGGGCAGAGATACCGCCCCTCGGACCCGAGGAGAAGAAGTACCGCTCGCTGTGGAAAAATTTCTTCGAGGAGGTAAGCCTTGAGGGAACAAGGTCATCGGACTTCCGTGAGGCAAAGCTTCCATACAGGATGAGAAATACATGAAGGCGGAGCGGCCTTTGCTGTTTTCTCATATTGACAGGCAGAAGATGCAGCATTGGGACCGGGTGGTTAAGACAGCAAAATAAAAGCACAGGGAACCGTTTTTATTTCAGTCCCCTGTGTTTTCTGATTCCGTTGAATGTGTAGCTTACAAAATACAGTGCGCTTCTTACCGGGTCAATGCCGGAGAGCCTCAGTGAGCGGCAGTGCATTTTTGCGCTGACAAGCTTGCTGCCTGTCTTCTGATTCCCGCTCTTGCGGTAAAGGAGCAGCGGCTCATCGATGCCGGCTGCGCTGCCGCCGTTTTTCAGTATGCCGAGCCAGCAGACATAGTCCTCATGGATGTCCTTTGCTGTCGGGAACGGATGGGCAAGCGCCGTTTCCCTCCTGATGAGCACGGAAGAAAGATTGATGCTGTTCGTCTTCAGTATGCTCTTTAAATCAATGCTTTCTCCGACTCCTATGTATGCGCCGGCTTCGTTTCCCTCTGAGTCGATTATGCTGCGTCCTGTGCAGCAGAGAAGGCAGCTGCGGCTTTCCATAACTTCGAGCTGTTTCCTGAGCTTGAGGGGAGCCCACACATCATCGCTGTCGAGGAAGGCAATATATTCGCACTGTGAATTTCTGACTCCGAGGTTTCTTGCGCCGCCGGGGCCTTCGTTCTTTCCCGATGTGACAATCCTGTAATCCGCAAAGCCGAGGGACTCAAGGTGTGACCCGGCTTTTTCGATGCTCCTGTCAGAGCCGCAGTCATCGACGAGTATTATCTCGCAGGGGACATCCTGCACAAGCACGGAGTCCAGAGCCTTGATGATATACTTCTCTGCGTTATATACAGGAATGACAACGGACACGAGAGGCTTCTCAGCTTTCATTTTCGATGTGGTCAATCTTGATTTCTCCGTCATCTGTTATGAGGGTTATTTCCTGTTTCTTTGTGAGGGCGCTTGTCTGATCTGAGCTTACGCCTGCGCTTGTCTCCTTGGCGGTCAGTATGCGCACTGTCTTGAGTATCAGCTCGATATCCATGAGCGTGCTCTGATGCTCGATATAGTAGAGATCGAGCTTGAGCTTATCATACGGGGTGGTGTTGTACTTTCCGTAAACCTGGGCATAGCCTGTGAGGCCTGCCTTTGCCTTGAGCCTGAAATTAAACTCCGGGACTACCTTGCAGTACTGCTCGGCAATCTCAGGACGCTCCGGCCTCGGACCGACTATCGACATATCGCCCTTGAGTATATTGATGAGCTGAGGAAGCTCGTCAAGATGGGTTCTGCGAAGGAATTTTCCGATGGGGGTTATCCTGTCGTCGTCCTTCTTCGCAAGCCGGGCTTTTCCGTTTTCGGAGTTCATCTTCATGCTGCGGAACTTGTAGATGCTGAACACCTTTCCGTTTATCGTCAGGCGGTCCTGACGGTAGAATACATCGCCGCCGTCATAGAGCTTGATGATGAGCGCAAAAATGAGCATGAACGGAAGGGTGACTATCGTGACAGGGATAATTATCGCAAGGTCGAGAATTCTCTTTATCATGCGGCGCTCGATGCGTATTCCTCTGTTCTTGCAGATGAGCAGGGGAGTGTCGAATATATTGCTGTTCTCTGCGCCGAGAAGGATGATGTCAGAGAGCTTCGGCGTCACATAGGCGCGTATGTTCTTCTCAAAGCAGTACTTGATGAGTATATTCTTCTCGTTTGAGGGGAGGTCGCAGATTATGACCTGCTGATACTCGAGTATCTTTGCCTTTATCGCATCCATTCCCTCCCTGAGGTTTATGAATTCGCCGATATTATATTTGTCACGCCTTGTGTTGACCTTCTCGATGAAGCCGTCGGGGTCATGCTCTCCGTAGATGAGCAGAAGTCTTCTCGGCTTGTAGACCTTGTGGTAAAGGTACTTCGAGATTATCGCCCAGGCTGTCACGCAGATGAAGTCGCACACTGTTAGGAGCAGAAGCGGCATGGCATTTGCGAACCAGCGGTTGAGAAGGCTGATGATTCCGTAGTCGAAAACATTGACAAGAACCACGACAAGACACTGCGAGTAGATTATGTCTATGACTCTGTAGTCACCTATGTTCCTCGAGCCGTAGAGCTTCATGAAGGCATAGACGATTACGGTATATACTCCTATGACCACCCAGTTTCCCTTGTTCCAGAATGGCTCAGGGATGCTGTTTGCGTAATATATGCCCCAGATGACCGAGTAGAGATAAGCGAGTATGACTATTATGACGCTCGAAAGGATATATGAAAACATCCTTCGGAACTGATTTTTCATTGACTGTTGCACCACCTTAAAATGCGTAATACGCGGTGAAGAAAGCATTTTCGCAGAAACCTGCAGTATATGCTCCCTACATAATAACACAGTTTTCGCTCTACTGCAAGAAGAAGAAAATCCGCCGGTTGAATCCGAACCGGCAGAGGAATAAAAGATAAAGGCTGCCCGGCCGGATGACACCGGACGAACAGCCTGACGATATTTATCTTTGCGCTTTTACAGCTTTCTGCTGTATCTTTCGAGCAGCAGGATTATCGGCTCGATGAGTATACCCACGCAGAGGTTGCTGACTCCGTGGACCGCATCCCACGGCAGTCCTGCGATTATCCATGCTATAGTCTGCTGAAAATTAAGCCCGAAAAGTATCGCCTGAGCGGGCGCATAGAGGGTTCCGTAGAGGAAGCCGTGCAGTCCGCAGACACCTATATGGGCAAATACGGCAAATTTGCGGGGCATATTTTTCGGCAGCAGCATGGTCATTCCCCACAGCGCAGGCCAGAGGTAGAAGTATGGCAGCCACCAGGTATTGAAGCCGTTGCAGAACCCCACGAGCATGATAAACACGAAAACCGCATAGAGAGCCTTTCGTCTGTAGACCGCTGTAGTGGCCACAGTGAAGACTCCTATCAGGTGGACATTCGGCAGAAACTCCATCACTTCCTTGGAGACGAACATTATAACTCCGAGGAACGAGAGGAGGGTAAGCTCCCTGACGGAGAGCTTTTTCCGTCTGTCAGAGCTTTTCTGTGAATTACTCACCCTTGAATGTATACTCGGCGCCTGCCTCGACATCTGTTGAGTCAACGCCTGTAGAAGCATACTCGCCGTTGACGTAGAATGCCCAGTACTTGCCGTCTGTATCGTAGTCAAGCTTGATGCCGTTTACTGTCTTGACATAGAGGCCGTATTCGCTGTCCTCGCCCTCTATGAGGCCGAGCTCTGTCAGGGCATCTCCGACAGTTGTCTTGTCGGTATGAATCTCAAAATAGGTCTCATTGCCGTCTGTGTCAACTACTGTGAAATCAAAGACAGTGCTGCCCTCACCGAGGACTTCCTTCTCTGAAGAAGCATTGCTGTCGGATTCGTCTGCTGTCTCTTCTTCACTGCTCTCCTCTGAAGACTCCTCACTTGTTTCTGATTCCTCGGAAACCTCGGATGACTCCTCACTGCTCTCGGTTTCTTCTGAAACCTCTGAAGACTCCTCACTTACTTCGGCCTCGGATGAAACTGCCTCGCTTGATGAGGAAGAGGCTGTCTCCTTTGAACTGCATCCTGACATGGAAAGTGCTGTGGCCGCAACAAGCACTAAGCTGAGGATCGCTGATAAAATCTTTCTGTTTTTCATTGCGATTTCTCCATTCTGATAAAATTAAATGTTTTGTTTTTCCTTTTTGTTCCGGCGCTCGCGGAAAAGGACATATAAGCTCACAGAATATTTCGACTTAATGCACCGCTTCTGTCGCCTTCTCGGTCAACCAATGGCATTTCCCGCAATGCGGCTGCGGTAAGACAGAAGCTTCTCTGCAAATCACGGCGGCGTGCCCGTACAGGATTATTCACCTGTTTCCTCTCTGAGCGGGAAAGATTATAGCACAGGAAAGGCTTTTCGGTCAACAGGGCTTTTGAGCTCTTCGAATTCAGGTGTTCAGTGGTCAGTAGGCGGTAATACCCCTCAGTCAGTAATAGCTAACCTGAGGGGTCAGGCCTTGAACCGTGTCACTTCATGATATTTCCCTATGCGCAGTGGATAGCTGTCAGTAGGTGGCATGATAAATAAGGATTGTAAGACGAACGGCGGAATTTTGAAGCTTTGATGTTTTTGTCTTCCGCCAAATTCTGCTTTCTGCATATATTTTTCTTGTAATTGACGGGATTTTCATTTATAATGAAAAACGAATTTTTTCACATTTACAGCATGTTTTTTATTACCCGGAGGTCCCTATGAAAATCGTATACAAAATTGCATCCGTAACTCTTGCGGCTCTGACCGCGTTTTCTGCATTCTCTGCCTGTTCGAAATCCTCAGGCTCGGATCCGGATGCCAATATAACAATAAGCCGCTACTACATACAGGATGAGCTGACAGGAAAGAAGAAGGGCGAAAAGACCGAGGAGAAGCACCTTGAGACCGGTGACTCGGTGTCCTTTGATATAGACAATTCAGCCAACACCTTCACAGTCACAGACCTGACGGATGAGGAGATGAGCTTTACCGCAGCCAACGAATATGTGATAAACGTAAACGGCACAGATACAGACTACGGCACGGATTTCTCCGTTCCTTACGGAAAGACAGTCACACTGAGATATGAGCTTGATGACAACACTGCCTGCTATGTTGTATTCAACTACGGCGAGGCTGAGGAGAAGGTTGTAGACTATGAGGGAAAGACAGTTGCCGTTGACTCAGACGGAAATGAAGCTGTCGAGCTGACAGCCCAGGGCTTTGAGTGTGACGGCTCAACCGGCATAACCGTTACATACCTGATAGAAAACAAGACAGACACTGCTCTCACGCAGGTAAGCTTTGATGTCTCTTACCTTGATGCTGACGGAAACGAGATAAAGAGCGCAAAGATAGCATTTGTGGTGCGTGACTATCCGATTGAGCCGGGCGAAACCAGAGAGTGCAGCCGCACACAGTATTTTGACGGCTCCGACGAGACCGAGTCAGTGCAGACCGATAATCTCGCATACAGAGATGCTGACAGCCTCGCTCCCTACAATGATGTTGTGCCGAACTCAACAATCTTTGAGTTCATGAACGATGAGGACTACACTTCATTTATCGAAAATTACAAGTCCGACATGCCCGAGACAGTGACCTACACAGCAACAGGTGAGGGCTCGACCGAATATGATGATGAGACCGTGATAAGCGGCATACTTGAGATTCTGAAGAATGTCAAGATAGGTGATGAGACAACCGCCGATCTCACCGACAAGGACATCATGATAACCTTCTCGATGGAGGGAAGCAAGACCTATACCTTCACCTTCGAGTCCAATGTATACTTTGACTATCAGGGCAAGAAGTATACAATCATCGATGACGCAGGACTCTTCAGCCTCTTTGATGAATACGAGGAAGAGGATGCTGACGGGGATGAAGAAGCTGACGATGCAGCAGAGGATGAAGCCGAATAATATTTATCCTCACAATATCCATATACAGTTAATTTTTCAATGAATAAGGCGGTCATTGTGGACCGCAATATAAAGGGTTAGATAATGAAAATTGAATTGATGGGAACCCATTACATGACGGATTTCCTCGGACTTCTTCTCTCGGTTACCATGCTCCTGGCGCTGATGTGGAGGTTTAAGGGGAAAAATAACGAAAACAAAACACTTCTGGCAATGATAATATGTGTCATGATCTGCTGTGTGTCCAATTTCCTCAGCGTTGTCTTTGAGGGAACTGCCGGCATGCAGGCGAAGGTGATAACATATGTCGCCGACCTGCTGCAGTTCGCCATGACAGGTGTTATCGGAGCTCTGTGGCTGTCTCTCGTGTCGAGAAGATCTTACGGGGAGCTGCAGCTTTCCGGGCGGATATTAATAAACGTCGTCGGCATGGTAAGTGTCATATTCCTGGCAGTCAACTTCCATACGCCCGTTATTTTTGGCATTGATGAGAACAATGAATATTACCGTGGGCCGTTCTACATACTTTTCACGATAATGTATTTTCTGCTGATAGCCTACGGACTGTACATTTATTTTGACGGAAAAAGGAAGGCTGCGGCGCTGAGCTTCTTCCCTGTGTGGCAGTTTGCGGTTCCTCTTGCCATCGGCATAGTGATACAGAGTGTTTTCCAAAATGTCTCGATGATATGGCCCTGTATGGCTATATCCGTCTGCTCGCTTGTGATAAGCCTTCAGAACGAGGTCGTTTTCATAGATTCACTGACAGGACTTTACAACAGGGCTTATCTTGATAATTTCGGAATAAGCATAAGGGAAAGACGGGATGCCTCTGCCTCCGCTGTTATCCTCGACATGAACGGCTTCAAGAGGATAAACGATGTTTACGGACACGGTGAAGGTGATGCCGCGCTGATAGCAGCCGCAGGAATCCTGAGCACAGCCGCCGGAAAAGACGGAAAAGCGATAAGGTACGCAGGTGATGAATTTGTGATAATGCTCAGGACGGATAAGACTGAAGAGGTTGAGAGCTTCATACGGAGAATGAACAGAGGCTTTGAGGAGCACAACAGAAATTCCGGCAAGGGATATGAGCTCTCGGCTTCTTACGGGTATGCGGTTTTCAACCTGAAGGAGCACAGCATTGATGAGCTGATGAACGAGATAGATCACAGGATGTATGAGAACAAGCGCAGATTCTACGCTGAAAATTCCTCACATGACAGAAGATCACGCGGATAACGGAAAGGGGTACTTAAAGTATCCCCTTTTTAATTGAGTCGGAAAAGCTATGGTTAATTTAAAATATTATCTGATAGTGCTGCTTGCCGTTGCCGGAGGCTCGACAGCGGTCATATTCGGAAAGACAGCAACTGCGCCCTCGATGGTGCTTGTGGTATACAGGATGCTCATGGCGAGCTGCATGCTGCTGCCCGTGATGATAAGGCGCAGGAAGGATTACGGAAAAATCGGGCTGAAGACACTTCTCATTGCAGCCTGCGGGGGAATTGCTCTCGGACTGCATTTCAGCTCATTCTTTCAGAGTGTTAAGATGACCTCGGCGGCTGCGGCGAGCGTTCTCTGCAACACTCAGGTTGTTTTTGTGGCGCTCTTTTCGGCGCTCATATTCAGAAAGAGATACAGGGCGGTGTCATATCTTGCGATACTGATTGCTCTTGCAGGAGCCTGCATAATGGCAGTCGCCGGCTCATCGGGAGGGATGGGGTCACTCAGTGGAGACATCTTCGCTCTTCTGGCGGCGGTCGCTCTTGCAGTTTACACGATGATAAGCTCCCACTGCAGAAAGAGCATGGACACATCTCTCTATACCACGATAACATATCCCTTTGCGGCACTGACTGCTTTCATTCTTGCTCTGGCAAGCGGAAACTCGGTGGTCGGGTGGGAGCCGGTGAATCTGCTCGCTGCTCTCGGACTTACGGTGTTCTGCACCTTCCTCGGGCACAGCCTTTTCAGCTTTTCGCTGAAATATCTCTCGCCGTCCTTTGTATCGACGATGCAGCTGCTGGACAGCCTTTTCTGCGTGATATGGGGAATAATATTTTTCGGGGAGATACCGACTCTTCCGGTCTTAGCCGGTGGAGCGGTCGCCATGGGCGGAGTGCTCATGTTCTGCCTTACAGAAAAAGAAACCTGAAGGAAATAAGCCTTGCGGGGGTGACAAATTATACATATGAAAATTAACAGGACAAAAATATCCGGAGCCGCAGACATCTATTCCGACATACTGAGCGGTCTGATATTCATGGTGGCTTCAATCAGCCTTGCGGTGATGCTGACGCTGAACTTCAGGCCGCTTTTCTACCACGATATCGAGGCTCTTGACATCTGCGAAGAATCGGGACTTACCGAGGAGCAGATAAGGGAAAATTATGACATACTCATTGACTACAACAACTTCTGGGGAAGCAAAGAGCTTGAGTTTGACGGACTTAAGATGAGCGACGAGGGAAGGATACATTTCGAGGAGGTCAAAGCAATATTTGTTAAGATAGAGTATGCGGCGATACTCTTCACCCTGATGGCAATTGTGAGCATGATTCCCAAGCTCAGGGCAAAAAGGTACAGGTGTCTGCTTTTCAGCGGAATCTTCTCAGTTGTGATACCTGCGGTTGTGGGCGTAATAATAGCCATCAACTGGGAATGGGCCTTCATAACCTTCCACAGGCTTGCCTTTGACAATGACTACTGGATATTCGACCCTGAGAAGGATCAGGTGATAACCATGCTGCCGGACGGATTTTTCATGCACTGCGCCGTGATGATCGCTGCCGTGACAATAGTGATGAGCCTTGCGTGCCTCATTGCGTATATTTTACTTAACAAGAGAAAAGCGAGGAGAGAGGGAAATGCCGGTTAAGGATGATGTGCTTGGATTTCTTACCGAAAAGAAGGGCGAAGCTGTATCGGGGGAGGGCATTGCCTCCGCTCTCGGAGTATCAAGAGGCTCCGTATGGAAGGCCATAAACTCACTGAGGGAGGAAGGCTTCATGATTGACGCAGTCACTAACAAAGGATACACACTCATCTCTGACAACAATGTGCTTTCTGCTCAGACCATAAAAAAGTACATGAGCTATGAGGGCTTCACTGATGTAATCGTGCTTCCCACCATAGACTCCACAAACAACTATCTCAAGAAGCTCGCTGTCAAAGGTGCTCCCGAGGGAACGATAGCGCTGAGTGAGGAGCAGACAGCCGGAAAGGGCAGACTCGGCAGGCGGTTTGAGTCGCCTAAAAAGACCGGTATATACATAAGCTATCTTTTCAGACCGAGGTTCTCGGCTGAGGAATCACTCTCCATCACGACCATAGCTGCGGCTGCCGCAGCCAGGGCGATAGAGGATGTGACCGGCAGGGAGACAAAGATAAAGTGGGTAAACGACATCTACATAGATGAGAGAAAAGTCTGCGGAATACTTACCGAAGCCTCGGTGAACTTCGAGAGCGGCGGACTTGAGTATGCGGTTCTCGGCATAGGGATAAATGTGAAATATCCCGAGGGAGGCTTCCCTGAGGAGATAAGGGACATCGCCGGAGCAATATATGACGGGGAGTGCGGTGACGACATTCGCTGCAGGATAATAGCGAAGCTCACAGACTATGTGTTTGAATATTACGGGCAGCTTCCCGGCACTCCTCACATAGAAGAATATAAAAAAAGATCCCTGCTTGACGGCAGGGAGGTAAGCTTTACCATAGGCGACAGCGAAGGCAGCGGAATTGTAAGGGGAATAGATGACCGCCTGAGACTCATAGTTGAGTCTGCAGACGGAGAGGTGAGATATTTCTCTGCCGGTGAAGTTAATCTTAAGAAAAGCTTTTTAAAGAGAGACTCGTGATGAGCCTCTCTTTTGCGCTGTTTATGAAAAATTGCAGCTAATCCGTCTTACTGTAACTTTGACATCTGATGGCTGTTTTGTGCGGAATGCAGGGTTCATCAGATTTCACAAAATCCGAAAATTTTTGAACTACCGGCAGGAGTAACTGAATAGCTGCAGAAAATTTTCTCCATAAAAGGAAAGGGGACCGAAACTTTTGGTTCCGGCCCTAAAAAGAAAGAAAGAAGTAGATTGAATCAAATTTAAATGAGAGCCTGCATCAGAGGCGGCTTACTGCGCTCATTATAATGCTTACTGCATCATCAACAGAGAAGATACCTGTATCGATGGTAAGATTATAGTTGTTGAGATCATCCCAGCGCTTGTTGCTGTAGAAGTTGTAGTAGTTGGCTCTCTGCTTGTCCTTCTTGGCTATGAAGTCAAGGGACTTCTTGGGCTCTACCTGACCGGTCTTGACCGCCCACTCGGCTCTCTGCTCCTTCGGTGCGTGAATGAACACACTGAAGACATTCTTGTAGTCACGAAGAATATAGCCGCCGCAGCGTCCTATGATGACGCATGGACCTTCATCGGCTGCCTTCTTGATAAGGTCAGTCTGAAGTATGAAAAGCTTGTCATTTATAGGCATCTCGTTTACGCCTGTAAAATGAGCACCGAAGGGGAAGTTGCCCATGACCATTGAATACAGAAGGCTGTTTCCTGCCTTTTCATCGGCTGCGTTAAAGACCTCTTCGCTCAGGCCGCTCTGCTTGGCAGCCATAGCTATGAGCTCCTTATCGTAATACTTGACTCCGAGCTTCTCGGCAAGCTTGATGCCGACCTCGTGTCCATGGCTTCCGAACTGTCTTGATAATGTGATTACTGGCAACATAATGATCGCACCCTTTCAGCGAAATAAAAAATCCACACCGACATTCAAGTATACAATGACTGTATCTCTCCTGTCTCCACTGTTAATATAGTACAAAATTACAAAAAAGTCAATACATTATCTGAAATTCTATATATTATTGCGAAAAATCGCCATTATATCGAGCCTGTACACATGAAGTGTATACATGAAGTGATACACACGAAGTGATACACACGAAGTGATACACACGAAGTGATACACACGAAGTGACACTCGTGTACATAATGCGTGAACGATTGTTTTTCACTGCGGGAATACTCTGCATCAGTCTGTGCATACAGCTTATATACCCGGTCCTGTGTTATTGCATGAATAGACAGTAACTGTCATTGTATTAATCCCTGATGCGGATACGGAATGCATGCATCTGTCACGGAGTGCGAACGGCTTTTTATTCAGCTGCTTTCAGCTTCATGGCAAGGGGGATGAGTATTCCGCCGACGGCATTGCCGAGGGTGATGACTACTGTTCTCAGGAGTATATCGGCAGACCATGCTCCTGCGACTGAGAAGTAGAACATATCCGCGATGCAGTGCTCAAATCCGCAGAGGATGAAGCCTGCGACGCATATGAAGAGTATTATGGGGTTCTTTACCTTTTTGTAGCCGTCAACAGCGATATACATGAGCATGCCGCAGAAGATTGCGAGAAGGAAGAGGCTAATGAAGCTGTCATTTGCCTTTGTCTCACACATGGAGGCGGCTTTCTCCGCTATGCCGGAAATTCTCGAGGCAAGAGCAGCCTGAGCGGCAAGCCATGTTCCCGAGAGGTTGCCGAGCCAGATTATGAGGAGTGTAATGAGATAGGGCGGTTTCTCGTTGACAAGATAGCCTACCTTGCCTGTGAAGAGGCTCAGCCCGTGGGCGCATATCGAGTAGAGACCCACTGTGAACATCAGTGCGCCGACGACCTTGTCCTCAAGGCTCAGGAACACGATGCCGCCGATACCGATTGCGATTCCTGCAAGCACAGCGGTCACAAATGTGAAAAGATATTCTCTGACTTTTGAATTTGAGTTCATGCTTTTTCTCCGTTTCATAATGCGAATATAAAAGCCGGCAGTCCGGACATTTACGCCCAGACGGCCGGCATTAGCTTCTGTACTTCACGTGGTTATGTTCCACTCTATGATGTCTCATAGTTACCGTCAGTTATACAGTGGAGATATGATAACATTTTGAGGTGATTTTGTAAAGCTTTGTTTATTCTTTGTCAAATGGAGAAGACATCCGGCAGCTGTGCAGCTTGATATACGCAGTCTTATATACGCATTTTATAAATGCAGCTTACGGCTGAAAAAAGCGGCACGGAATGAACCGCGCCGCATAAAAAGTATTGTCTTTATGACCGGTGTCTGAGCAAGTGCAGTCTGCTGAGCTGCTTTCTTAAGCCTTGAACGTAGTCTCTGCATTACCGGGTTAGGATTACTCAGCCTCTGCGACTGTGAATACCCATCCCTCTGGAGGATCGATTCTGCCCATCTGAATGCCTGTGAGGGTATCGTAGAGCTTCTTGGTGTATGGGCCCATTTCTTCCATGCCTGCAGGGAAGCAGATCTCATTGCCGTGATCGTAGATCTTGCCGACAGGTGAGATGACGGCTGCTGTTCCGCAGAGTCCGCACTCTGCGAAGTCCTTGAGCTCGTCAAAGTAGACTTCTCTGTGCTCGACAGGCATTCCGAGATACTTCTCGGCAACTACCATGAGCGAGCGTCTTGTGATGGAAGGAAGGATTGAATCTGACTTAGGTGTTACGAATTTGCCGTCCTTTGTGATGAAGAGGAAGTTTGCTCCGCCTGTCTCCTCGACCTTTGTTCTTGTCTGAGGATCGAGGTACATATTCTCGCTGAAGCCTTCCTCATGAGCGACTGTAATCGGGTAGAGGCTCATGGCATAGTTGAGGCCTGCCTTGATGTGTCCTGTGCCGTGAGGAGCAGCTCTGTCGTAATCGGAAACCTTGATGGTTATCGGCTTTGCGCCGCCCTTGAAGTAAGGTCCTACAGGTGTGACGAAGATTCTGAACTCATACTCATCAGCAGGCTTAACGCCGATGACAGGGTTTGTGCCCATCATGTATGGTCTGATGTAGAGTGTAGCGCCTGAGCCGTACGGCGGAACATAGTCCTTGTTTGCGAGAACTACCTTCTTCACTGCCTCAACGAACTTGTCTACCGGATATGAAGGCATGACCAGTCTCTTGCAGCTGTCATACATTCTCTGGGCGTTGAGGTCGGGGCGGAAGCAGACGATTCTGCCGTCCTCGGTATAGTAAGCCTTGAGGCCCTCGAAGCAGGTCTGGGCGTACTGGAAAACGCCGGCGCACTCGGAAAGGACGATCTTGTCATCCTCGATGATCTCACCTTCCTGCCACTCGCCGTTTACGAATTTTGCGGAATAACGATATGGGGTCTTGATGTAGCCGAAGCCGATATTTCCCCAGTCAATATTTACATTGCTCATGGGATTTTCCTCCTGTATGTGATAAAAGATTGTTGCTTCTTTCTTTCAGAAATCACTCACGATTATAATACCCCGGCGGTTAAAATGCAATACTGAGCGGATAAAAATTCATTTTCCGGGAAAATGGAAAACGCCCGCAAAGCTGCAGGCGTTTCCATAGAGGGTTGAAATGAAAAAATTCAAAAACTTGTAATCAATATCAGTAAGTGGTATCCCCACTTCAACTGACATCATATCACTAATTACTTCATTTGTCAAAGCAAAGATTGAAAAAAGCCGAAAATTATAACCCATTTATGATAATGTCCTAATATACCACAAGGGAAAATGTCCCA